>VMHT01177382.1_pt1 | contig 190082 bp, 184 predicted proteins | sample 4693611 | NCBI WGS metagenome assembly VMHT01 (sample SAMN12280063, study PRJNA550983) | marine metagenome | isolation source: seawater sampled from same location over 5 years 0.02-0.2 micron viral filtrate | place: USA: collected off the coast of southern California halfway between the port... ... | reverse complement strand
TCGCACCCGGTGCAGAACTGGAATCTGACACTGTCTCAGCTAACCATCCACTTTGAAGGTCGACTGGATGGCCACATAGATTTATGAAAACTTGGCTGACACAGAATATTGAACACTCTCGACAGTAAATTTATACTGATTCGCGCTAGTAATTCTTATCGCTCTGATCGGGCAAAAATCCCATTTTACGACTTTCTTGGAATACAACAGTTCTCGTCATTTTCTGGGGATATCGTCGCATCTATACTTTTGTTTCCTGATGGGGAAGAACAAAACACCACTTTTATATCAACGCGTCAAAAAGTCCAGGATGGCTATTTTTTCTCACCGGCTACTCATTGGTTAACTTTTTCTGAGCTGAATGATTTTTTTGCTAACTATTGCTCTGAAGTTGAGGAGCTCAAGGAACAGGCTGAAGAAACAGAGGAAAGTGAATTTCACCCAACGTTAACATTATATCAACGCTCTTTTTCTGACTCACTTACGCAAGTAGGAGAAAAAACTGGTAGTTACTATGGTAAGTCGGGCAATAAATTCGAGAAGTTTCTTGTTGAAGAGCTTAATGAGGCAGATAATCTGTCAGCTTACAAATTGAACAAAAGGGCATGTTTTGAATATGATGTCGTTTTAGATTCAATTGTCTCTGAGCTACCGATAGAAGGGGAGGAAATTCAATTATTGGAGGCCACAGATACGATTACTAAACTACAGAATGGCGGCAGTCCAAAAACCGATATTCACTTAAGAGTCTATTTATCGCCTAAAGAGTATCATATAGTGAATATAAGCGTTAAAAATACGACTGCGACACGTGTTAGCTGCCATGACTATCAAGCGAAAGATTTCGTGAGGGTAATAGCTGCGGATGATAGTGATTTCCGAAACTTAGTAGAAACTTTTCAGGAAGCGGGCTCGTGGAAGGCCTATGACTCTCTGATTTTGGAAAAGGGATTAACTTTTGATACCGATGAAGTACTCAATTCTTACATAGAAAAAATCATTCAGTGGGCTGTTACGGGACAGCATGACACTGATCACTTAATAGATGAACACACACAGCTTGCCAATTTTGTGTTGACGAGAAATGCTCACTCTGGTGTATGTAAAATGCAGTCGGCTACAAGCTACATGGAAGAACTGAAATTAGCTATAGGAAGTGGAAGAGGGGCTCCATTTTCTTGGACATACCCCTCGAAGCGCCGAGGCCAGAGAATTCAGCTTAAAATGCCTATATCGCAACCTCAATATTAGGTTCAGATGTATTATGTTTAAGTTGTCTCTCGGTAGGACTCTTTTTGTGAGTAAGGGCATTAATTATATTTTCGGCAATCGCATCAATCACTGTAATTACTACTGAGTTGCCCATTTGTCTATACATTTGAGTGCGTGAAACAGGAAATTTAAAGTCGTCAGGAAAGCCCATTGCTTTTTTACATTCGTATGCTGTGAGGAGACGAATTCCTGTTTCACCATCTTTAACGAAGGTACCTGTTAAACGCTGGATTTTATGGTAGCTGGATACAAGTGTTTTCATCGGACCTTTCGTATTTCTGTCTATTAAAATTGGGCGACCATCATCTTTCTTGAATAAGTAAGTTTTTTGTAAGTGCTGAGAAATGGAGTAGCCTTCAGCTCCGCTTTCCAAAACACTCCCGATGTCTGACTTTATCATTGGTGGTTGGGGAAAGGAAAAGTCGTAGCCCTTACCGTCAAATGCCACTAGGTAAAAGCGCTTACGATTCTGGGGTACTCCAAAATCACTAGCATTTAGAATTGTGTGACTGCATTGATATCCAAGTTCTGTAAGTGTATCAATGATTACTTTCAGAGTATTCCCGTTGTCATGATTTACAAGCCCGGGCACGTTCTCCAGAAATAAAGCTTTTGGTCGCTTCGTTTCCGTAATTCTTACAATTTCATGGAACATAGTACCTTGAGTAGGATGTTTAAATCCTTCTCTTCTTCCTATATGACTGAAAGGCTGACATGGAAAACCAGCACATAAGACATCATGCGAAGGGATTGATGCCGCGTCAATCTCGGTAATATCGCCATAAGGCACTGTTCCGTGATTGGTAAAGTAAGTAAGCTGTGCATGTGTATCTATTTCCGACGAAAATACACAAGCTGCGTTATTTTTTTCGAACGCTAGCCTGATCCCGCCGACACCAGCAAATAAATCAATAAATTTTAAGCTGGAGTCTGTTGCATTAGCCTGTTCACACTTATGAGTAGACTCGGCGAGCTCTTGATGATTTTTCTTCAAATCTCTAAAAGTAATACTTGGCTTTGCAAATGACATGGTTCTACTCTCTCGCTGGTATGTTTTCGTTTTGATGATGAACAGCTCACGGATAGCTGGATGCATTTGTCTTTCGCCTGACTCCCATTGTTGCCAGGCTCGAACGCTGGAGTGAACCAGTGATGCAGCTTGCAGCTGAGTTAGACCAAGTTGTTCGCGAAGCTGTTTAAGTTCTATATTTGACATGTAATTTCCAGACTAATTTACCGGGATAATGCACTCATTGAGCGTGTTAGTCAACCGTATTTATACTGTTTAAGAGCTCCTCGAAAAACTCTTCTTTTATATTCATTAAAAATACTTTTAGTCTACAGAAGAGCCGTTATGATTCATCTCCTATTGGAGAGCTTATGACAATAGAGCAGTTGTAAAAGCCTGTCGCTCTGGTTACTCTGGAATTGTTATCAGATGATAACTAAAACTTGTTCAAAGATGGGTTAATTTGATATTTGAAATCGTGCAGTGTTCTCGAAGTAAGACCTTGTTTATCAAGGTTAGCTAAGGCTTCTGTAGATGAGAGCCACCTTGCAAAAAGGCTAAAAATGTAGCGGTTATCTAAGCGTGCTTTGCCTCGAAGGGCACATTCCCAAATGACCAGAAGTCGAAAACCTTTGTCATGTAAAGTAGCAATGTTTTTAAGGTCGCGTTCAACATTACTTTTTATCTTATTCTTCCAAAATTCAGTTCTGGTTTTAGGCAGCACAAACTGAGGGCAATTATGTCCATGCCAAAGGCAGCCGTTAACTTGAATGGCTGCATGATATTTGGGTAAATAAATGTCAGGTTTACCGGGTAGATCTTTTACGTTCAGTCGATAGCGGTAGCCAGCATGCCACAGCATTTTGCGCACCTGAACTTCAATTGATGTATCCTTCGATTTAATGGCTCGCATATTCCTGCGTCGCTGAGCTTTATTATGAACGTCCGCCAAATGCCATTTACCTCAGGTTTTTTTATCGAGGGAAGACTAAATTAACGCCAGACGGTAGTTGTCGCAATAGGTCATTCAGATGGTTTTCAATTGCCGGTATCGGGTAATAACTTTAATATACTTACATCATCCAGTAACCTACTGATCTAATGACTATTTACCTGAAAGCCTTCAGCTTCTTATGTGTCTTTTTATTCTGCGCTTCAACTCAAGCCGCAGAAACCTTCCGTGTCGATTCAAAACTCATTAACGAAACCGTCACGGCACGTGTCGTGCTCCCGGAAAGCTATCACCACTCCGACAGTTTTGAGTATCCGATAATGCTAGTCATGGATGGCTCGACGCAGTTTGAGCACATTGCGGGTAACGTTAATTTCTTAAGCACGTTTTCGATAGTACCGGAAATGATTGTGGTTGGGGTGAGTGCCAAGAACCGCATAAAGCACTTTACTCATACCGAACTAGAAGGCTATGAGGGGCGTTCCGGTGGTGCTGAGGCGTACACACAGTTCTTGAGAGACGAACTGTTGCCTGAGCTAAAAAAGCAGTATCGGGTTTCGCCTTATACGCTGGTTACCAGGCACTCTCTGTCGGGGCTTTATACCAGTTACCTGGCGACTCATCATGCGGATTTTATCAATGCGTCAATATCGGTGAGCCCAAGTTTATGGTGGGATAATTTTGCGCTTATCAACGACATAAAGGCGGCGAAACAACAAGCAGAAAAGTCGCCGGTGCGCTGGTTTGTCAGTATGGCGAATGAGCCTAATGAAATGGCTGATGGTTATCAGCGTTTAATGAATGTGCTAGCGGAAAAATCCGAAAGCGTTTTTGATTGGGAGTCTCAGCAGTTTCCTGAGGAAACCCACGACAGCACGCCATTGATTGCTAACGTTGAAGGGCTTAAATCAATTTTTCGCGGCTACAACGCTGTGCCGAATATCGAAATTAAGTCGCTGGAGCAGTTACAGGCTTACTATGGCAATTATCAAAAGACGATGGGTTACAAATTCCCCATGTCGGTGCATCAGTACAATGTTTATGGTTTGAAAGCCGCCTACGAAGGCGAGCTGGAATGGGGCATCGAGATTCTTGAGAAAGGCGTCGAGGTATTCGGTCAGTCAGAAATCCTCTGGGACAGCTTGGCTACGGTGTATTCCATGAATGATGACACGGAAAGTGCGCTTCAGGCATCGAATAAAGCGTTAAAGCTGGCTCGCCAGCATCAGTCAAAATACCTCAGTGAAATAGAAGCACAGAATGGTGAGCTGACCATGGACTAGCGCGAGAGCAATGGCTTTTAATTTAGGCCTTTTGATAAGAGCTATCATGAGGTTTCAGGCGCTTAACGTTTTTAGCCTCTTGTTCATAAGCCTTATGACGAACATCCCATAGTTCAACGGCGTGCTGAATGTTTAACCAAAACTCGGGTGTATTACCGAACGCGGCTGCTAGTTTAATTGCCATAGGAGCTGTCAGAACTCCTTTGTCATGCGCTATTCGGCTAAGCGTGTTACGGTGAACGCCCATTGCTTCTGCCAGTTCGCGAATACTAACGTTCATTGGCTCGAGGAACTCAGTGATGAGCATCTGCCCAACCGTTATTGGACGGCGTTGTGTCGTTCTCATTGGTACTACCTCCTTTCAGCCCTTGTAAACATGTGGGTCCAGATATGTATTCTTGGCGATATTTTCTTCCCAACAGAAAATGAGCCGATATTGTTTGTTAACTCTCACAGAACTCCAGCCGTGAAGCTTTCCACTTAAACGTTCATAGCGGTTACCTGGAGGGGCTCTTAAATCGGACTCTTTATTTGCCGCATCAAGTATTTGCATCTTTCTAAAGAGAGCTGTTTCGATGTTTCTAGGAATTCTCTTGTGGCTAGTGTCATCTTCATAAAAGCGCTCGAGCCATGAATCTCTGAATTTAACCGCCATAGTAACCTAACTAACAGATATTTTATGCACAACGATATTGTGCGTCAAGTGGATGCATCTAATATATAGTTAGGCTTAAAGCCGGTCTATCAGTTAAGTATTTATAAAGGCGTAAGATATTTACTGATATTGGATTCAAGCCTGCCAGAGTAGATCCGGTATCCCTTGGTGTAGCCCAAAAACAGGAGGACTAAATTGTACATAATTATGTATATTATTCTGTTTGTAATTAAGTGCATTTTATAGCTATAATTTAATCAGTCTAGTAAATGTGGCGAGGAAAACCATGAACACGCAAACAATATTGGCTGAAAAAACAGTATCTGCCAGCGATGTACGCAAGCATCCCTGCCAGTATTTTGAAGCTGAACCTGTGGCAGTACTCTCCCACAATAAAACAGCTGGCTATATGGTAGGTGCCGAATTATTTGAAGCTATGGTGCGCCAGTTGGAAGCCTGTAACCCTAAAGTAGAATCCCTTTTTAGGCCGACAGCAGCGCGCCTAAAGGCTATTAGCGCCGACGCAGAGAAGCTTTTAGCTGAGGCCAAGAAATCTGATCTGGATGACTTCGCAGTTCAGAAATAAGTACTAAACCCGCCGCAGTACATCCAATATCCCCTGGTCTCGGGCTTTTTGATCGGCCGGTACGTTAAAGTATTCGTTAGCTTTTACCCGCTCTTCCCAGAATTTTACAAAGTCCATGGGCTCGCTGGGGTCCACTTGTTGTGACTCAGGGGTATGGGTTTTGTAGAAGTGTGTTTTCACGAACTGAAAGCTCATGCGGCTGCGCTGTTCCCATGATATTACGCCTGCTTCGTGGAGGTCTTTTGCCAACAAACTCATGTCATCGGGGGAGATAGCCCGAGGGTCATATTTATTGGCGATTTCCGTGGGAATGCCACTGCTGTTAACGGAGGGCTGACTCGAATTACCTTCCTCAGCCTGACGGCGCATGGCTTCCTCAAACAATTGATCACGGGCTTTAATCAGGCTTTCAAGCTTATCTTTTTCGTCTTTGGTCAGGCTCGACTTACTCTCCAGCTCTTCAATTTTCTGCTCAATTTCTTCAAGTTGCTCGGTGTCGACACCCATGCGGTTAAGCACCAAGCTGCGGTAGGCTTTATCGATAAAGGTTTCATCATTGTCTGGTGTCGCTTGTTTCGCCTCGGGTGCTGGCGGCTGCTCGGTCTGACGGCTCTGTTGCGAAGAACCTGCCTGGCTCGTTGCTGTATTAAGTAATGTGCTGACGTTCATACCCCCTCCTAGTCCTTTAGCGGCAAAAAACGGCAATGATTTGCCGAAATCCTCGGGCATTGGGTAAATATGTGTTAACTCAGCAAGAGGTGTGCCAGTTAGTATTGCAGTAGGCACGTAAATCTATGTAAGCGAATTGCAGCCTTGAGCCTGATACCTTGTTTTATCCCTCATAATAATGCTTAAACATGATTTTAGTTGTCATTTGACAACTTTGTTGTGTTGGTTTATTTTTTATCCGTGTTGGGGGAGCAATGAGTAGGCCGAGACACCCTAAAAAGGAAATTGAAATAGCGCTACGTTATGCAGAGAAGAACGGGTGGCGAGTTGAGCACAGAGGAAAAGGGCACTGTTGGGGCCAAATGATGTGTAAACAAAATAGCTCAATGTGTCGGTGTGGTGAGTTCTGTATTACATCTATCAACAGCACACCGAGAAATGAAAAGACTCATGCGAAACAGCTGAAACGAGTCGTGGACAACTGCATTTATTCAGGAGGTAACGACAATGAATGACTATGACTTCACCTTAAAATTTGTCGTGCCTGCCACTATATCTTCTGACGAAATTACCGACAGTCTATATGGTGGCGCTTGTGACGATGCGGTTATAGGGGTGGGTGTACCAGGACGACTGGCGCTCAACTTCATGCGAGAAGCGGCTTCCGCTAAAGAAGCTATAAAAAGTGCAATTTCCGATGTGCAAAAGTCACTTCCTCAAGCGGTTTTGGTTGAGATAGGACCGGATTTAGTTGGACTGTCTGATGCCGGCGAGCAACTTAATATGAGTCGCCAGTATCTGCGCAAAGTTCGCGACAGAGAATTAGCCAAATTCCCCCTGCCAATGCATGAGGGTAATCCGTCTTTGTGGCATTTGTATCATTTGCTGGAGTATTTTAAGCAGGAAAAGCGCAAGGCTATTTCGGAAAACGACATGGAAGTGGCAAAAGCGGCTATGTTACTAAACTACGAACACCAAAAGCAGCGGGTTTACTAATCTTTCACTGGGCAAATGGCTGAAAATTTGTTTTGCTGTGAGGTAGTTATTAGCAACTGACTGCCAACATGAACAAAGCCATGCTTCAACGCCGCTCAGGTGAAAACAAACCGTTTAATGCCGCAACGCCGGACAGTGATGCACAGCGCGACCGTGCTCGAATCATCCACTCTTCGGCGTTCCGCAGGCTGCAGTCGAAAACTCAGGTGTTGGGTGTGGGCGACAATGACTTTTATCGCACGCGGCTAACCCATTCGATGGAGGTTGCTCAGATTGGCTCAGGTATTTGTGAGCATTTAAAGCGAACTTATGCTGACAATGGCGATATTTCGCAGCAGATACCGTCGTTTTTTCAAATTGAAGCCACTTGTTTGGCGCATGATTTGGGACATCCGCCGTTCGGTCATGGCGGCGAGGTTGCGCTTAACTATCACATGCTGGGTCACGGCGGCTTTGAGGGTAACGGACAGACGTTACGCATTTTAAGCAAGTTGGGCGAGTATTCTGAACAGCATGGTCTGGACGTAACCCGCCGCACCTTGTTGGGGGTTTTGAAATATCCGGTGTTGCACAGCGAAGTACAGCCAAAAGATTTAACCAAAGATTCTCCGCTAAACGCATTTAAACCGCCTAAGTCGATTCATGATGACGAAGAAGACGTTCTACATTGGATTTTAGAAGAGTTTTCGCAGCACGATCGCGACACGTTTTGCACCGTGTTAGAAACAGACGGTAAACGGCGCTCCCGGTTTAAAGCCTTTGATACCTCCATTATGGAACTAGCCGACGACATTTCTTATGGCGTTCACGATTTAGAAGACGCGCTGGCGCTGGGCTTAGTAACTGAGCGGCAGTGGCGCGAGGATGTGCTGCAACAGACGCATGAGGACAGCCCGCTGATAACCGAGGCGGAATTTTATAACGACAAACTCTTCTCACCTGATAGCCGTGACCGTAAACACGCCATTAGCAAACTGATTGGCTATTTAGTGCCGCAAATATCGGTCGAGCAGCAACAACAGTTTGAACACCCGCAACTGGATTTACAGGCAACACTACCGGCAGAGGCAGAGCACACGCTAGAACTACTCAAAAGTTTTGTCTTCAAGCACGTCATTCGGGGTGCTGAGGTAAAAGCCATGGAGTTTAAAGGTCAGCGCATCATTATGGCGCTGTTTGAAGCGTTGAGCGATACGCCTGAGCAGCTCCTGCAGCCTTCGACATTGCACAAATATCAGCAGGCAAGTAACCCAAGACGAGTTATTTGTGATTATATTTCCGGTATGACCGACCATTATGCTCGTAAGCAATATAGCCAGTTGTTTGGTGCAGAAAGCGAATAAAAAGGGCGCCAATTTGGCGCCCTTTTGAGTTTAACGAGTAGTTTCATTCAATGGAGAAACTTATTCCCATTCAGCAAATAGGTCTACGCCTGAGTAAGCACGGTAACCTTTAATGCTGATGTACCAACGGTCTTCTGCTGGGTTATCAATTTCACAAGTTTCGTTGTTACCTGAACGGTATGGACGGCACTCGTAGTTTGACTCAGTAGGCTCGCTACCACGGCGAACATAAAGGTCAGCATCGCCGCTACCGCCAGATATATTCACTTTCAACGATGACATGCCAGCAGGAATATCCAGCCAGTAATGTGTCCATTCGTTGCTCGCGCCAGACAAGTTGTCTGCACTCGCTGAACCACCTTGACCACCGTCTGTTGGTGCAGTGAATGAACCAGTTAGGTTAACGCCGTCAAAACTTGAGTAAGCGTTAAGCATAACGTGGTAAGTACCGGCTTGTACGTTAGAAATAGTACAAGTTTCAGTGTTACCGGTGCGGTATGGGCGACAGTCATAGTTAGACTGGGTTGGGTCCGCACCAAAGCGCACGTACAGGTCAGCGTCGCCAGATCCACCGTTAATGTTGAAGCTTAAGTCAGTTGCTCCTGCTGGAACGTCTAACGTGTAGTATAACGAACTACCAGTAGATGCAGATAAGTTACCGACTGTTTGGCCGTTCGTCAGCTCACCACCTGTTGGCGGCTCAGGATCAGGACCCGGTCCTCCGGTTCCGTCACAGCCGTTTGCATCAATGTAGTCAATAGCGTCTTTAGATTGCGCTAAACCATAACCAAACTTAACGTCGCGACCATAGTCGCCTAAGTCTTGAGCTGTTGTATTTAGCACGTTACGAATTTCTTGAGCGCTACAGGTTGGGTGGTGTGACCAAACCAACGCCGCAACACCCGCAACGTGAGGTGATGCCATAGAGGTACCGCTCATGGTGCCGTAGTTGCCTTGCTGACCAGTGCCTTCAGGGTAGGTTGAAAGAACATCAACACCCGGGCCGGCAATTTCAACTTGGCTGTTCTTCTGTGAGAAAGACGCCAGGTTTTTGCTGCTATCGACAGCCGCAACGGACATAACCGCGTTGTAAGACGCAGGGTAAGACATTGGGTCAGTTGAGCTGTAAGCAGAACCGTCGTTACCCGCTGCCGCGACCAATAAAACACCTTGGTTATACAGGTTTTGCATCGCGTTGGCTTCAGTCTGGCTTGAGCCACCACCGCCAAGGCTCATGTTAACAACATCAGCGCCGTTGTCGGCACAAGTTTCAATAGCAGAAACCAGTGAAGACGAATAGCCCCAACCACTTGAGTTGAATACTTTGACAATATGCAGGTTAGGATCGCTACCAATAACGCCACGAACGCCAAAACCGTTATCGAGTGCAGCAATAGTACCGGCAACGTGCGTTCCGTGAGGACCGCCATTGTCGTACCAGTTGCCTGTGCCGCTATCATTCGTGCCGTTAATAGTATCGCCTAAAGTACCCATGTCTTCGTGTGGTAGCTCTAAGCCTGAATCGATAACACAGACTTTTTTACCACCTGCGGCCGCAGAAGCAACGCTGTCATCGACCTGATCAGCCTGTACCTGGCTAATGCCGTAAGGCACGTCTTGCGCCATAAAACGACGGATACGGTCAACTTCAACGTATTCAATGTTTGGGTTCTTCTCAAGACGCTTTCTCTGCTTTTCAGTCAGCTCGGCGGCAACCGCCAAGTTGTGGCGCATGCTGAGTTTTACCTTACCGCCAGCTTTTCTGACCACGTTGTTTGCACGCGAAATGGCCAATTCAGAACGTCCTCTGTTGCCCATTTTGTTGACCGCGTTACCATTATTTTTAAATTTAATGATGTAACGCTGAGGTGCTGAGCTGTCCACTTGCGCTTGAATTTGAGCCTGCTCTTTTACCAGCGGCTGCGCTTGTGAATGGTCAGGAGGTTTAGCAAAAGCCGATGAAACTGATACTGCTAAAGCAGTCAGTGTAAGATATTGAATTTTTCTCATATCTAATTTGTCTCTTATTTTTTTAATGAGTGGCTGTAAGAAGCCATGAATGAAAGCAGCAGGGGATACGACGTTTGGCTGCCTGAAAATGACGTCGTTTGACATCATTTGCAACATTTAATAACAAAAAATGAACAATTTAAAGGGTGAGAACGTAAAGATTGTTTAAATTTTAACAAAAATGACACAGAGGTTAACCAGAGGTTATCGGTAGGCAGGCCGGTTCTTCATAATGTAAATACAGATATTGGTGTCGAGCATATATCGTAAATTCATAGTTGCTCGCGCTCCTGCTCTTGAGGCTGCTCACGCTCAACCATAAAGTCGTCACTGGCAGGTTCACCACTAAACCAAGAAGCCCAACTGGTTTTCGCTGGAGTAATAATTCGGCTTTCGCCAACGACTAACACTTCAACTTCTTTTACGTCTTCAGAAAAAGCGACGTCTTTTGGTAACCGAACCGCTTGCGTTTTATTGCTTTTGAAAAGGGTTGTTTTGGTCATAATCTATTTTGTATATCCAACTTGAATATACATATGTATAGTTGAACTATATGAACTGTCAAATACGTCATTTAGGTTTTTGGTTTTTGCGTTCATTCATTTCGGCTATACTCTGCTTAAATTCAGTAGTGCAGAAAAGTTATGTCCAAGAAAAAACAAGAGTCGATTGTACTCGAAACGCCAACAGGCTCCGACCACGTTTTACTACACTCCTGCTGTGCGCCATGCTCGGGTGAAGTCATGGAGCGTATGGCTGAAGCGGGCATCAAGTTCACGATTTTCTTCTATAACCCGAATATTCACCCGGAAAAAGAGTATTTGCTGCGTAAAGAAGAAAACATTCGGTTTGCCGAAAAACTGGGTGTGGATTTTATCGATTGCGACTACGACACCAAAAACTGGTTTGAGCGAGTGAAAGGTCTCGAGTGGGAGCCTGAGCGTGGTGAGCGCTGCACGGTTTGTTTTGATATGCGCTTTGAACGCACAGCCTTATACGCACATGAAAACGGCTTTGACACCATTACCAGCTGTTTAGGCATTTCACGCTGGAAAAACATGCAGCAAATAAATGACTGTGGCCAGCGTGCGGTTGCGCGTTATCCCGGATTGCATTACTGGACGTTTAACTGGCGTAAAAAAGGCGGCTCTGCCCGTATGGTGGAAATTGCCAAGCGTGAACGTTTTTATCAGCAGGAGTATTGTGGTTGTGTTTATTCGCTTCGCGATACCAACCGCTGGCGCCTGCAGAACGGGCGCGATCGCATTAAAATTGGTGTGGAGTATTATACTGCCGATTAAAAAAAAAGCCCCAGACGCTGGGAAGAGAGACGTCCGGGGCCACACGTGAAAGTGTTTAACCTATTAGAACTGGTAACTTACTGTTGCTGAATATTGAACACTCTCAGGTAAGAACTTAGATCTAAGCCTGAACGTCAATAACCTGTTCGATGAGAAGTATTACTCAAGTATCGACTTCTATAATCAAGGCTTCTTCGGCGCAGAGCGTAATTTTGAACTAAGTCTTAAATACGCTTGGTAAGTTAACTGCGTAATCACAGAAAGGGCGGTGCAACAACACTGCCCTTTTCTTTTGGCCGTTGCTAAGCCCTCTGCAACTTGCTATAAATGCGCGCAAATTTTCTATGAACCTAACTATATGAGTCAGTCTTCGAATATCGTTGTTATGGTGCGCCCGCATCACTTTGCATCGAACCCGGAAACTATGGGCGATAATGCTTTTCAGTCGCTGGCGAAAGACGGCGTTAACGTTGCTGAAGCGGCTTACAACGAAGTGACTGAAGCAGTCAGTAAGCTGCGTGAGTATGGTGTTCAGGTACACTTATTTGAAGATGAAACCACAGAAACACCTGACTCGGTATTCCCTAACAACTGGTTCAGCACTCATGCCTCTGGCGAGCTGGTTTTATACCCTATGTATTGTGAAAACCGCCGCAAAGAGCGTCGTCCGGACATTATTGAATTTCTTCGTAATGAATATGGCTATCAACAGCTTATTGATTTAAGCGCGCAGGAAAACGACGGCGTATTTCTTGAAGGCACAGGGTCTATTGTGTTCGACCATGAACATAAGCTTGCTTATGCCGCCCGATCTAAGCGTATGCACGAAAGTGTGCTGAAAGCGCTTTGCCTAAAACTGAATTACAAACCTGTGGCGTTCAATGCAACCAGCCGAGACGGCAAGCCGGTGTATCATACCAATGTGCTTATGTCCGTTGGCAGTGACTTTGTCATGGCATCCGCTGAGATGATTCGTGATGACAAAGAGCGGCGCCGTTTTATGGATACGGTTGCAGCAAGTGGTAAAGAGCTGATTCAGTTGACTGAAGATCAAATAGAGCACTTTGCTGGTAATACTCTGGAGTTAGAGGTAAATGGGCGCAAATTATTGGCTATTTCTGCAACCGCTTATAACGCTTTAAGTGCTGAACAGCTCCAAAAACTGGAGCAATGGGTGACACTCGTACCCATTAACGTGCCAACCATTGAGCTGGGCGGCGGTTCTATTCGATGCATGCTGGCGCAGATTTTCTAAGCCGACTTTACTATAAATCAGCTTTATAAAATAAATTGAAAATATTCTTTGACATTATAATAAATGAGCGTACAGTGGGCGGCGTTGGATAAGAAACAGATAGTTAAACACTCCTCTACGTCACATTATTAGAAGTAATCGTCTCGTCCTGTAGTTTTAAGTTTCACATTTTTTACCCCGCACGATCATCGGCATCGAGATTGTCTCGGTCCGGTACTTTTATAGTTTTAAAAATTTCAGGATATTATTATGTCTAATACAGTAAACGGTGTTGTTAAGTGGTTTAACGAAGCAAAAGGTTTTGGTTTTATCGAGCAGCAAGGTGGCGCAGACGTATTTGCTCACTTTAGCGCGATTGTAAGCGACGGTTTCAAAACCTTAGCTGAAGGCCAACGCGTTTCTTTCTCAGTGACCCAAGGCCCGAAAGGCCCTCAAGCTGAGAACATTCAAGCGCTGTAATTCCTTGCGGATAGAGCACTTGAAGTCGCTTTAAGCGAACCCAATTGCAAGAAGCAGCCTACGGGCTGCTTTTTTTGTGCCTGAATTTTGTCACGAAACCCCGTAAACTTAAGTTTTAAAATGAATAAGAGCTTCCGCCGTGATACAACCGTTTGACCAACTCATTTGTCCCTTAGATAAACAGCCTTTGCAGCTGAATGAGCGTACGTGGTGCTGCGACAATGGTCATAGCTTTGATATTGCGAAGCAAGGTTACGTCAACTTGTTGCCGGTACAGAATAAACGTTCGAAAGACCCCGGTGATAGTAAAGCGATGGTGCAGGCAAGGCGGGAATACTTGAATAAAGGTTACTACCAGCCGCTGGCGCAGGCATTAGCTGATACAGTGTTAGCAATGGGCTCACAGGCTTTACTCGATGCGGGCTGCGGTGAAGGGTATTACTTGCGCTATCTCGTTGAACAGGCCGAGCAACAAGGTACAGAGTTAAGTGTGGCCGCTTTGGATATTTCAAAATGGGCGGTACAGACAGCCGCAAAGCAAGATAAGCGCTTGAGCTGGATGGTAGCATCTAATAACGCGATTCCGTTGGCAGACAATAGCGTCGATACTATTTTGTGCGAGTTTGGCTTCCCTGTTGAAGCTGAATTTAAGCGGGTATTAAAAACTGGTGGTCGATTGATTATGGTTGATCCGGCGGAAAACCATCTAAAGGAGCTAAAAACCATAATCTACCCTGAACTAAAGAGTAAAAGTGAGAGGTTGCCGATAAACGACTCAGATTTTGAATTGTCTTCTGAACAGCGTGTGAACTTTCAGGTTGAACTGAATAATAACGAATCCATTAAAAACCTGCTGACCATGACACCACACCTCTACCGCGCCAGTAAAGAAGGCAGAGAGAAGGCAGAAAAGCTACAAAATCTGACCATAACAGTTGACGCCTGGATACGAACTTTTAGGGTAAGCACCTAACCCATGCGCGCTGTTGTTCATTCAACAATAACGTCAATATCCAAGGCGGACTGGAACCGGTTGTTCAGCGGTAACTATCCGTTTACGCAATATGATTTCCTGTTGGCGCTTGAGCAGGGCGGTAGTCTTGGGCCGCAGCGTGGCTGGTTGCCGCAGTATGTTGCGGTACATGATAACAGTGACAAACTGATTGCCATTATGCCGTGGTTTAAAAAGACCCATTCCTATGGTGAGTATTTGTTCGACTGGGCGTTTGCTGAGGCTTATGAGCGTTACGGTTTTCAATATTACCCCAAGCTTATTAATGCCATTCCTTTTACTCCTTGTCAGGGGCCTCGTCTGGCACTCGCTCAGGGGATACGTGCCGATGAGATTCTGCCCGTTATTGAATCCGCGTTGATGCAGGAGCACGATGTCAGCAATCTACAGTGCTTGTATGTAGAGCCTGAATTCAGCGGGGCGTTAGTTGAACACGGCTGGTGGCAACGGTTTGATATCCAGTTTCTTTGGCACAACCGCGGTTATAACGGTTTTGATGACTTTCTCGCAACGTTAGCGTCGCGCAAGCGAAAATCCATACGCAAAGAGCGACAAAAGGTGACCGCGCAAGGTGTTGAAATGAAAACCTGGCAAGGGAGTGAACTGACCGACGACTTTTGGCATCAGTTTATTGGGTTTTATCAACGCACGTATTTAAAACGTTCGGGTCATGGCGGTTATTTAACGCCTGCGACCTTTAAAATGTGGGGCGAGCAGGCAGCTGACCGGATTGTTGTATTTGCGGCTTACCGAAATGACGAAATGGTGGCGGCGTCACTGTGCTTCAAAAGTGAAAACACACTTTATGGACGCTATTGGGGCTGTCAGGAGGAGCTTGAATTTCTGCATTTTGAGGCCTGTTATTATCAGGGCATTGAATACTGCATAAACCATAACCTTAGCTACTTTGACGCTGGCGCACAGGGCGAACATAAGCTGCACCGAGGCTTTGAGCCGGTGCTTCGTGAAGGCTTTTACCGGTTTATGCCGTCCCCTCTTAACGACGCTATTGAACAGTACTGCCGGGATGAAAGCAGCGCGTTACGCAAACACCTAAAAACATTACGAACTTATTTGCCTTATAAAGACCGCGGTTAATACAGCGGCCACACCAGCAATATCATGACCAGAGCCACGGCGGCGACAATCAACGACAAGGGCAGGCCAAGCCGCCAGTAGTCACTAAAGTTATAACCGCCCGGCCCCATGACGAGAATATTCGACTGGTGCCCAATGGGTGTTAAAAATGGCACTGCAGCGCCAATAGCAACCGCCATTAAAAACGGATCCATACTGGCACCGAAACTACCGGCCATGCTGATACCAATAGGTGCCATAAGTACGGCGGCAGCAGCGTTATTAACGATATTCGACAGAAGCATAGTAGCAACCAACAGCAAACCAACGGCCACAAACTCAGGCGCACCGGCGCTGATATAGAGCACACCGTTAGCAATGGTATCGGCAGCACCACTGCGTTCTAATGCTGAACCCAGCGGTATGGTTGCGCCCAGCAGCACAATAATAGGCCAGTCGATAGCGTCATATAGCTCTCGCAGGGGCAGAATATTGGTAACAACCATAAGACCGGCGGCTAATGAGAAGGCGACGGGCACCGAGAGTAATCCAAAGGCGGCTGATAAAATCGTTGCGGCAAAAATACCCAGCGGCAACATCAGTTGCTTAGAAGAGCCAATGCGCAGGCTTCGTTGAGCCAGCGGGAAACAGCCAAAGCGTTGAAACACGTCATTCAATATTTCGGCGTCGCCCTGAAGTAACAGCACGTCTCCAGGTTTGAAACGGATGTTACCGAGCGCTGTCCCCAGTTTTTGACCTTCCCGCGCTACACCCAAAACGTTTATGCCATAGCGACTGCGCAGTTTAATGTCGGCGGCAGAGCGGCCAATGAGCCGTGAGTCGTGGCCAACAATACCTTCAATGACGGTAATATCATCAGACTTTAAGAAGCGATCATCAATGTCTTCTTCGGCGTTAAGCTCTAAGCCGGTGCCGTCAATAACCTGTTGAATGGTTTCAGCGTTGGCCTCGACAATTAATACATCTTGGGCCTTTAAACGCAGATACCGGGCGGGGGCAGACCAGCGTTTTTCACCTCGTTGTAGTGCGACAATAACAAAGTCGTCTTCAGTGCGGTTTTCCAGCTCATACAGCGTTTCGCCGATAAACCCGGACTCTTCCGGGACATACAGTTCAGTAAGGTAACTGCTGACATCGTACAGAGACTCTGACTTGGACTTGCCACTTTTTTCAGGGACCAACCAATGGCTGAGCAGCCACATAAATAACAGGCCGGCAACAGCAATACTTAAGCCAACCGGAGTAAATTCGAAAATGCCAAAAGACTCGCCCATGGCTTCCCGGCGAATGTCAGCAATAATAATATTGGGCGGTGTACCTACCATGGTTATCGCGCCGCCAAGCAAAGAGCCAAATGCCATTGGCATCAGTAGCTTCGAGGGGTTATTGCCGCTGGTTCGGGCCAGCTGGAGTGCCACGGGAATCATAATGGCCATGGTGCCGGTGTTGCTGATAAAGGCGGAGCAAATGGTGGTGACCGATGTCAGCGCTATCATTTGAATCCAGCGCTTGTCACCCGCACGTTTCATGACTGAAGCTAAAGCGTCAACCACGCCCGAGCGCCATAATGCATGGCTAATGATAAGTACCGCAGCAACGGTAATAACGGCCGCATTACCGAAACCGCTGAAAACTTCAGCGGCTGGAACTAACCCCAAAACGGCTGCCGACAACAGCGCCATCATGGCAACTAAGTCATAGCGCCATTTATCAATGACGAATAGGGCCAGCATTGCTAGCAAGATAATACCAATAAGCCATTGATCCAGCATACAAAGCCCGCCGTTTACTATTTATACAATGAACATTGCATAAGTTACGATCGGGTGCAATATTTAGATGAACACCAATTTCAGGAGGCATAACGATGAAGTACCTTAGTTTAGCAAGTGCAGTAGTCGTTGGCCTGGCGGGAATAAGCAGTGCGCCGGCGAACAGTGATGACCACAAAGAATCCGGATTGGCGAATGCTGAAATTAAGGAGTGGCAGGTGCCGTGGGAGGACTCCCGGCCTCGTGACCCTTGGGTGCACGACGGCACGGTCTGGTTTGTGGGTCAGGGAAGCCACTACGCAGCAACCTTTAATCCAGAAACAGAGGAATTCAAACGCTACGACTTGCCTGACGGCGCAGGGCCTCACACCGTTATTGTCGATGACAGAGGCGCTTGGTACGCCGGGAACTTAAAAGAACACATAGGTCTTATTGACCCAGGCACTGGCGATATTAAGCAATTTGAATTACCAGGTAGCGGCCCCAGAGACAGTCATACTATGGACTTCACTGCAGCTGGCGACATTTGGTTTACGGTTCAGGGCGGTAATCAAATTGGCTTTTTAGAAACCAATGGTGGCGAAATGATGCTGTGGGAAGTGCCGACAGAGTCAGCACGACCTTATGGCCTTATCGTTGAAAATGACCGCCCCTGGGCGACTCTGTTTGGTACGAATAAACTCGCAACCGTCGAGAATGGCAAACTAAAAGAATTTGAACTGGATAGAGAAAAGTCGCGACCTCGTCGCCTGGGAATGACCGATGACGGAACGCTTTGGTATGTCGATTATAACCAGGGGTACGTCGGTAGCTATGATCATGTAACTGGCGACAACAAAGACTGGCGTGCACCTGCTGCCGGTAATTCTCGTCCATACGGTATGGCGGTCGACAAGCGTAATGATGTTTGGTTTGTGGAAACGGGTGTGCAGCCGAATCGTCTAGTGGGTTTTGACACAGAAACTCACGAATTTTCAGAGCCTATCGAGCTAGAAAGTGGCGGCGGTACCGTTCGTCACATGTTCTATGACGAAGGCACCGACTCCATTTGGTTCGGCACCGACGCCAATACGCTGGGCGTGGTTCGCTTAAGCGAACCCCCCGTTGTTACGGCCGATTAATTACATCGGCAACACTTCTAAAACGGCGACATAAGAGCCCTGGCGTTTGGTCGCCGGGGCTTTGCCGTTGTTATCGGCGTATTCAGCTTCTAGCCAGTACATACCCGCTTCTTCAACAGAGAAGCTGACTTCGCCTTTTTCGTTGGTTGTCAGCTTGGTTGGCTCTGAACGATCGCGATACCGTTCACCACCTTTCACCAAGACCAGCTCAGTGCCAGCAGCGGCTTTGCCGTCCATTGTAAACTTAAACGTAATGTTTTCGCCGGTGTATAAGTCGTTAGGGTGCGTTACTGGCTCTAACTCTAAGCCTTTACCGGTTGGGCCTAAAGTGTCATAGGTCGGCGCGCCTGACGTTACAAAAGCTTCAACTCGATGTGAGCGTTCACTGACTTCTAAGTCTTTGGCGTCCTGAGGGACTTCTTTATAAAAATCGTCATTGGTTTTTTGCGAGCCACGTGGCGGCCAGTATTGGTGTTCGCCGTTATCGTCTACCCAGCGAGCCGATAACCCTGAGCTAGCTGAGTACACCGTGTATGTGCCTTCTTTTTCGAGCTCTATGTCAAACACCGAGCGTAGTTTGCCTTTGTAACCGTTCTCTAACGTTACCGCAGAGCCGTCGGGCGCCATAGCCTCAACCCGATCTAAGCTCAATGGGTAGTGGTCGGGGTAAAAAATGCCATTCGCAATAGCCGCGTCAAAGGTGACCCACTCAGAGTCGCCGGACACAACGGTGGCGCTTGGTTTAATCCAAACACGGTGTGCTTCACTGCTGGCGCTGGCAAACAGCGTCAACACAGCAAGACTTGTCGTTATTACAGAAGATAATTTCATGCTTAAGGCTCCAGTTTTAGGGACACACGGCCAAGCTCGTGCTCACCGCGGTCTGTTATGGATATTGGGTTGTTAAGGGGAAAAGACAACGGCAAGCGCAGCATTTCACGGCCGCCAAGCTCGCGGGCGGCTTCTACGTATAGTAAATAGTTGCCGTCACTAAGCTCGGGTAATTTACTCAGCATGGGGGTAAGGTCGACCCGCTGAACGCCTGGGCGGCGGGTTGCGCCGGAGACACCATCTATAGGCATATCGGTCATGCGTCCGCTGCGGCGCCACCATTGACGCATGTCTTTCAGCCATTTTTCGCCTTCATTGTTTTCAAGGTTTACGTCATACCAAACGGCAATGTCGACAACACGCTGATGTCGCTCGTTGGCTAACCAAACCGCGACATAAGGCACGTGATACTCAGCCACAGACAGACGCGGAATTTCTACGGTTAATTCGTTTTCCGCAGCATGAGCAGAACCAATGACTGCGAAAAATGGAATGATGAATCCGGCCAGGACCAGTGGCCAGGTTGATTTGCGGCCCTTACTGTACTTTTTCAAAAGTAATAACCCCGTAATAGTGAAAACAATGCTGGCAATCGCAAAAATATCGATGAATAAGCTCCACAAGAACCCGGTATTTCGGGCTTTATGCAAGTCGTTAAAATAAGCTATCCAGCCCCTGTCGGTAGTTTCAGAATAAAAAGCACCGCTGTCTAAATCGACGCTGAACCAGCTGTCGCCGCCAGGCCGGGGCATAGCGACGTACACTTCGTAATCGCTCCATTCAATTTGGGCGTTTGAACTCAAGCTGTTTTGCGTTTTGTCTTCGTACCAGCGGTGAAAAGAAGCTGGCAGAGTGTCATTCCCTGACGCATTCACCAGCCGTTCCAAGTCCTTTTGAGGGAGAGACCCTTCATGGCTTTCTATGCTAGGCGCAGACTCTATCCACCCCGCATGATTCAACGTAATACCAGTGACAGAGAACAGCAGCATGCCAATAAGACACACAGCTGAACTTATCCAGTGCCAGTCCTTTAATGACCAGCCGCGTTTTCTTGATCTATTTCTGCGCGCCATAAATTACTGCTGTTAGAATTGGCTGAACCAACGTTTTTATTTGATGTTTAATGAATATGGCGTTATTCTATATGAAAATCATTCTTATTCGCAATTTAGAAATAATGAAGTGATTTTTCAGTTTTTAAACGCAAAGCGTCACTTTGCCGTAGTCCCTCCAAAAACCGGAGTTAGAAGCAGGAGTTTTCATGAGAAGTACTATTGCCGAAACCGTCACTCAGGTACGCCACTGGAATGACACCCTATTCAGTTTTAGAACCACCCGTAAGCCAAGTTTCACTTTCGAAAATGGCCAGTTCGTAATGATGGGACTGCAACTCGAAGACAAGCCGTTGCTGCGCGCTTATTCAATTGCCAGCGCCAACTATGAAGAAGAACTGGAATTTTTCAGTATAAAAGTGCCCGATGGCGCATTAACGTCACGTTTGCAGCATATTCAGGTTGGCGATGAAGTGGTGCTGTCGACGCGCCCTACCGGCACCCTTGTTCCCGGGCATCTGTTACCGGGTAAGAACCTGTATTTGCTGAGTACCGGTACCGGGCTAGCGCCGTTCATGAGTGTGATTAAAGATCCGGATATCTACGAGCAATACGATAAGGTGATTCTCGTGCACGGTGTACGTTATGTCTCTGAATTGGCCTATCAAAAAGAAATCGGTGAAGACTTACCGAATAACGAGTTTTTTGGTGACTGGGTAAAAGAGAAGCTGATTTATTACCCAACCGTTACGCGTGAGCCATTCAGAGATGAAGCACACCAGCAGCGAATTACAGACTTACTGACCTCCGGCACACTGACGCGCACCATTGGTATGCCCGATTTGAACCCCGAGCATGACCGTTTTATGCTGTGTGGTAATGACGCTATGCTGCAAGACTTAATGGCTATACTGAATGAGCGCGGCTTTACAAAAGCCACCTCACGCAAACAAGGCGATTACGTTATAGAGCAGGCATTTATTGAGAAATAACCAATGAGGCAACCATGAGCTCCTGGCAAAATTTGCTGACAGAGGTTCGTCAATGCACGCTATGCGAACCTGAATTGCCAATGGGAGCTCGGCCGGTTGTCCAGTTACACCCTAATGCGAAGATTTTAGTGGCAGGCCAAGCGCCTGGTCGGCGTGTCCATGCGTCAGGCAAGCCATTCGACGACCCCAGTGGCGACCGGCTGCGCCAGTGGATGGGCATTGATAAAGCCACTTTTTATGACGCTGAAAAGCTGGCCATTATTCCTATGGGTTTGTGTTACCCGGGAACCGGCAAGTCCGGCGACTTACCACCAAGGCCAGAATGTGCTCCGGCATGGCGGCAGAAACTATTACAGCAGCTGCCTAATTTAGAGCTGACGTTAGTCATTGGACAGTACGCACAAAGCTGGCACATTGACGAACCAAAACAAACACTCACCGAGCGAGTAAAAAACTGGGAAAGTTATTGGCCGGAGGTTTTGCCGCTGCCGCACCCAAGCCCGCGTAATAACTTGTGGTTAAAGCGTAACCCTTGGTTTGAAGACAGCATTATTCCGACACTGCAAGAAAGAGTCGCAAGGCTCCTTAATGCCTGACTACCACCACCGGCCGGTTTCCCGACAGTAGTTCTTGTAGGCTTCTCCAAAGGTTTTTGTGAGAATGCGCTCTTCCGGCTGAATTTGAAACTTACTCATGTATGCAACGTATAGCACCAGCCCCCATAACGACAGAATACTGCCTAAAAACACGCCCCAGGCCATTAACATAAATAAAAAGCCGAGATACATTGGGTTTCGGGTCCGCTGGTAAATGCCTGTTGTGACAAGCTCGGTGCTTTTTTTCGGGTCTCGCGGGTCGACCGTTGTTTTCGCGCGGCGAAAGCTCATAACACCGAGTAAAGGCAGTAATACACCCAGTACCAGCAAGAAAATAGCCGCAGCGCGCTGACCAACGTAGAAAGCGTTTAACTCTGCGGTATAATGCGCCGTTAACCACATAAGTCCTGCTACTATGGCAACAACAATGACGGGTGGAACTTTGAGCTCTAAAGACTTCATATACAGAAGCCTCCTTTTGGTGATACTAAAATGACAGCCGAGATACCTACGATTATTGAGCAAACCCAGCGTTGGGTGCAACAGCTTATTGTGAAATACAATATCTGCCCGTTTGCGCGCCGCGAAGTTGAGCGCAAAAGTATTCGCTACGTTGTTGCAGAGCAACCGGACATAGCTTCAGTGTTACAACAGTTGCTGGATGAAGCGAAGTACTTAGACGAAACACCTGAAACCGAGACCACGCTTTTTATTCTTCCCCAGGGGTTCGAAGGCTTTCATGGCTTTTTAGACTTGGTCGACATGGCCGACGCACTGCTTATAGAGGAAGGCTATGAAGGTGTCTATCAGTTAGCGCACTTTCACCCGGACTACTGCTTTGACGGTGAACCCCAGGACGACCCGGCCAATTACACCAACCGCTCTCCATTTCCGACATTGCACTTATTACGCGAAGCGAGTTTAGAAAAGGTGATTGAGCAGTACGAAAACCCGGAGTCTATACCCGAGCGCAATATAGAATTTTGCCGTCGCAAAGGGGCCGAGTTTTTTGTAAAGATTTTAAACGGTTAACTTGGGCTGACGAATTGAATGGCGTAGGCTATTCTTTATTGAAGATTAAAGGTGAATGTTATGCCAGAGCGTCAGCTATCGAATAAAATTCTGGAAAAGCTGCCCACTATGGTCGCTTTCATTGATGAAAAGCGGCGCTACCGTTATGTCAATAAAGCCTACTGTCAGTTTTTTAACCTTAAAAAAGCGGACATGTTGGAGCGTTTTGTCGCTGATGTTCTGGATGAAGAGTCTTACACCCGCGTTAAAGTTCGGCACGACAAAGTCTTTAAAAGTGGTAAGGTTAATTCTTTTTCGGAAACTGTTACATTCAGGGACGGACGTAAATGTTTTTTAGATGTCCGTTATATTCCTGAGCTGGATGAAAGCAATAAGACCGTAGGCCTTTATGCCATTATTGAAGACGTGACAGAGTACTACGCTTCTGTCGACTTAATGCGCACCATTCATGACATTATTCACAAGCGCGGCCGTAGAATTGACCCTGTCTCTATTGATGAGTTGTTGAAGTTTGGTGTCGACTATTTAGACGTGGATATTGGCACCGCAAGCTCCATCATTGATGGCGTATACACCATTGAGTGGATACAAACGGCAAAGTTAGACCTGGAAGCAGGCACTCAGCTGCCTTTAGATACAACCTATTGCTCGGTTGTGTTAGCAGAGAACGAATTGGTGCATACCAACGAAGCCGACAAAGACGAGCGCTTTAAAGATCACAAGTCTTTCCAAACTTATGGGTTAGAGTCTTATATTGGCATACCGCTTGTTATTAATGACGTTGTTTGGGGCGTGCTTGGTTTCGCCAGAAAAACAGCACGTCGGGAAGACTTCAGCGAGCTGGAAGTTGAGATGGTTCGCATGATGGGAACTGCCGTTGAGACCATTATTGCTGAGCAAGCCGTGCGGTCAGATCTTATGCGACAACGAGACGCTATGGCGTTAATTGCTTACACCGACTCCCTTACGGGCTTAAAGAACCGCTCCGCAGGCATGGAAATGCTGGAGCAGGGGCTGGCAAACCACTATAAAGACAGCTGTTGTGTCGTAGCCGTTATCGACTTTGATCATTTTAAGCCTATTAACGACACCTATGGTCATGACATTGGTGACCAAGTGTTGATAGCTGGCGCCAACGCCATGAACGACAGCTTAAGAGGCAGCGACACTGTGGTTCGGGTTGGTGGCGAGGAGTTTATGATTATCCTGCCCTACACGGACAAAGACAACGCCTCGGCGGTACTAGAACGTGTTCGCGAAGCAGTAGAGAAAACCGTTGTAACCCTGGATTCCGGCGAGGTCATTAACCCAACAGTGAGCATCGGCGCGACCACCAGCGAGACAAATGACGATGTGTCCAGCATTTACCGCCGCGCCGACCAGGCTCTTTACAAAGCCAAGCACGCAGGCCGAAACTGCATTGTTTGGTCAAAGTAGCGTAGCGATCTAATCCGGGCCTTCAATGCGTATGATCAGACAGTTAAAATTGGAGGTGAATTATGAAAGTTGCGGTTATTGGTGCGAATGGAAAAATTGGTCAGCATCTTGTCGAACAATTGCAAAACGACGACAAACACAAGGTTGTTGCTGTAGTACGGAAGCAGGAACAAAAACAATCGTGGGAAGAGAAAGGTGTTGAGTCCAGGCTCGCAGACTTAGAAGGCTCTGTGGATAATTTGAAAACAGTGCTTAGTGGTATTGAAGCTGTTGTTTTCACCGCTGGCTCTGGCGCTGGCACAGGTGATGATAAAACACTTTTAGTGGATTTAGACGGTGCAGTGAAAACCGTTGAAGCTGCTGAGAACATCGGCGTGAAACGCTTTATTATGGTCAGCGCATGGCAAGCTAATAACCGCGAGAACTGGGCGGAACAGCTACTGCCTTACTACGCGGCGAAGCATTATGCCGACAAAGAGTTAATGCGTAGCAGCCTCAATTGGACGATAGTGCGTCCCGGCGCGTTAACGGATGATCCTGCCAGCGGTAAGGTGGTTGTTGGAGAGTCATTGGCTCCGGGCTCAGTGCCTCGTGAGGATGTGGCGAACGTGTTACATCGCTGCCTCGACGAATCAGGAACGGAACATCAAGCTTTTGATTTGATGTCGGGCGACAGTGACGTTCAGCAGTCCTTACAAGCTATGAAAGAACTCGCTTAACACCTCAACAGTCCGTTCAGTTTTTGCCGGGATGTTGTCCTTAACTGGCAACACCGCATGCACGCTGTACGGACTGCCTTGCCAATCTGGCAGTAAACGCAGTAAGTGACCACTTTCAATGTGGTGTTTAACTTCTGGTTCTGGCAGTAACGCATAGCCGACGCCATCCAGTGTTAGCTGAACCACAGTTTGCATATTGTTGAGCATAATTTTGGGCTGTGGGAACTCAAGCTCTGATGAGTTCGACATATGCCCAATAAAGCAGTCTTCGGGAAGGTCGTCAAAACTGTTGATAGTGTTCTGTGCAGCCGGGTGCGAAGCAGCAATACAAGGAATAATGTTCCAGTCGGCTAAATGTTTAGCGTATAGAGTGGAGTCAGCCAATGGGCCAATACGAATGGCTAAGTCTGCACCAGCGGTAATTAAATCAACAGGCTCGTCGGTCATGTGCAGCTGAAAATGGACATTTTTAAACTCTTGTTGCAGCTGTTTTAACGGTTCGCTGAGCAACCCGCCACCAAAACCAACAGGCGCTATCATTTTAATTTGCCCTTGTGGTGTTTTGGTCAACGCCTCCCACTGTTCCTGATTACGCGACGCAATGCTAAGCATATCTAAGCACGACTGATAAAACACTTTCCCGGCTTCGGTCAGCGTTAGCGTTCGAGTGTTTCTGTGGAACAGCGCTATACCGTTGTCTTTTTCCAGGCGCTGTAACTGTTGGCTAACCGCAGATACCGTCATGTGCAGTTCCTTTGCCGCCCCACTCATACTGTTCAACTCGACAGTTCGGGTAAAGGCCTTCATTGACCGAATCATTTTTGGGTTCATGTTTTAGTCCTGCTTAAAACGTATTTCAGAATTTCGACGTTGATGAATTTATCTTAACATTTATGATCGCCAATGAAAATTATTCTCATTTAAATAAAGGGGCGATTTGTGAACGTTATTAAGAATGGCTTGAAACTGGGTGTACTTTCAATGGCTATTTTTTCTGCCTTGGGTACCGCTCATGCACAGGACGGTGCAGACGACGATCGCGAAAAACGACGTCACAAACATAAAGATATGGAGGTCATGGTGGTTACTGCTTCAGGCGTTGCTCAGCACATTAAAAAGGCACCCGCTTCTATTTCTGTCATCGACAAAAGTGAATTGTCACAGCGTTTTTATAAAGACTTAACCGATGCCATGACCGATGCGCCAGGCGTTGTAGTAACTGGCGGCGGTGATCGTCAGGATATTAGTCTGCGCGGGATGGGAGCCGACTACACTTTGATTTTGGTAGACGGTCAGCGTCAGAGCTCTCGTGAAACCCGCCCGAATAGCGACGGACCTGGCGTGGAAGGAGCCTGGACACCGCCGCTGGCCGCTATAGACCGTATTGAGATTATTCGTGGGCCTATGTCGTCGTTGTATGGGTCGGACGCAATTGGTGGTGTTATTAATATCATTACGCGTAAAACTCCGGACGAATGGCGCTCTGAAATTAAAGTTGATGGTACGTTGCAGGAGCGATCGGAGTCGGGTAACAGCTATCAGACAAATTTTTTTACGGCAGGCTCACTCATAAAAGATACTTTAGGGCTTCAACTGTCAGCAGGCTACACGCGTCGACTAGAAGATGAAATTGTCGAAGGTTTTCGAGATAAAACGGCGCAAGATGCGGACATGAAATTGGCGTATACACCAAACCGGGACCATGAAATTCTGTTTGAGGTGGGTACGGCGAAGCAAACAATTAACGCGTCTTTAGGAAAAACGGTTGAGCCGCTGGCGCCGGGTGAAGAATGTGGTCGCCGCGGGTGTCCTGAGTCTTCAAGTACCGTCTATGACAGTAGTTCCGTGTCCATTGCTCATAACGGGCAATGGGGGTTAGTGGGCGCCCGCAGCTATTTAAAACGCGACGAATATGAAAACGAAGCGCGTCTAATGACTATTACTAATACCGACTTTCAGAGTCACTGGAATTTACCGCTATTTGATGACAACTCAGTCAATACCGGGGTTTCCTACTTTAAGGAAGAGCTGGAAGACTTAACCAGTAACCAAGTCAGTGATCGTACCCGAGTAGAGGGCTCGCAATGGTCGGTATTTGCAGAAACGGCCTGGCCGTTGTTTAAAGGTTTCGACTTAACTACAGGTGTGCGCTACGACGACGATGATATTTTCGGCGGCCATTGGAGCCCTCGCGTTTACGGTGTTTATACATTAAGCCGGGCAACAACCATAAAAGGTGGTGTTTCAACGGGGTTCCGAGCTCCAGGCTTACGTGAAACCACACCAGATTGGGGCCAGGTCAGCCGTGGTGGTGATGTTTATGGTAACCCAAATTTAGAAGCAGAAACGTCGACCAACTATGAGTTGGGTTTGTATACCGACTGGAGTCGTCATACATCGACCTCTGCAACCGTCTTTTATAACCAGTTTGACGATAAAATTACTCGTGTCGCCTGCCCTGCAACGATTTGTGACGCTGGGCCTAACCAGTTTGGCTCAATGCCAACGACACGTGTGAATATTGATGAAGCTGTTACCAGAGGTGTGGAACTGACATTTAATTCACGATTAAGCCGCCATTGGTCAGTTAAAGGCAATTATACCTATACCGACTCTGAGCAAAAATCGGGTGAATATGCCGGCGAGCCTTTAAACCAATTGCCTAAGCACCTAATACAAACGTCGTTAAACTGGAAGCCGAATAAGCGCTGGAACAGTTGGTTACGTGTGCATTATCGCGGTGAAGAGAGCCAACCAACAACGGGCCCGTCGCAGGACGTATTGGTTGCGCCGTCTTACACGTTGGCAGACTTGGGTGTTAATTATTATGTCACGAGAGACATTAAGTTGGCGGCAGGTATATATAATCTACTAGACAAAGAAATTGGCGTAGAAGAATACGGTTATGTCGAAGACGGCCGACGTCTTTGGTTGTCAGCCGCCTATAGCTTTTAAAGGTTAAAGCACGTTATTTAACGCAATACCGATACCGAAGCGAGTTTGTTTGTGGTTGTAGTCAATCAAGCTCTCTCCGTATCCGGTGAAAATTGACGTATAACCAATAAATTTACCGCCGAGTGGAAACGTCCAGTTAAGCTCGGCGGAGCCTCTGCCAGTGTCTATGGCGTGGTTAAGCTTTAAAATGTACTCGAAGTCACCATCGCTGTATGCGGTAGTGAATTCGTAGTTGCCAACATAGTCCGTAATATTTGGGTTGTCGTCACCACTGGACTGAAGCGGGTCGGTTTTTGCGTCTTCTTGTAGACGAACCCACGGCTTAAGCGAAAACACAAAACGGCCTTTTTCAACGACAAACTGAGCGTAGAAGCGGTTCCAACTGCGCGACAGTGGTTGGCTGCGACCATTCGACAAATGTTCAGCCCCAAACACTAAGGCCGTATTGGTACCAAACGGATGCCATCCGGTTGGCGTTGCGTAGAAAAACTCAGGCATGTAGTTAGTTTCGCGGAACGGCTTAGAAATATTGTCCGAATAAACTTGCCACCACGACTGCACAGTGAAGCCAAAGAAAAACTGGTCATCTTCGAACAACAAGCTTTCTTTATTGAGCGGTACTTTAAAGCTTAGCTGAAACTTTGACTCGTATTCTTCGAGGTTTTGCTTATAACCTTCAATATCTGCGTATTGAATGCGGTTGATATTGTTCGTCGTGAGCACGGGAAGCATATAGTTGCGGCGGTGTGGGGTAAGAACGTAAGGGTCAAACTGAGTGACCTTTTCACTTTTCATTCTGTTGGTGAGCACACCTGGCTCTTCCACGGCATCGACTTCAACCACTTCCTCGTCTTCAGCACTGCGTAATTGCTCTTCACACTGGCTGCGAACATCTGCAATGGTCGTTTTTGTTGCTTCTGCCGTATTCATTTTATCGAGTAGGCATTGTTGCATTTCTGAAAGCTCTTGCGCCTGAGCGACAGAAAAAGTAAAAGAACTAATGACGGTTGCGACTATGCCTATCCATGTTTTCATGACTGTACGGCTCCAAAGTGATTCATCCTTGTACTATAGCGGAATTAACAGTTTTAGATCACTCATTCAGGTGAGTTTTATTATACACTTACAAAAAGTAAGTGATTAAAAAGGAATTCAACTTGCGGGGGAGAAAGCGTATTTCATATCGGGCGCTCGAATTATTCGACAAACTGCCACTTTCTTATCGTTTTGCGGCGGCTTTGCTATTGCCGATTATCGCTGTTATCTGGATGTCAGGCTCGAACATTCTGGAGCTGCGGCAGTCGGTAAACAGACTAGATGCACTCAATGATAATATCACGCTGGTGACAGCGGCCGGTCAGCTCGTAGGCACCTTGCAGCGAGAGCGAGGCTTGAGTGTCTTAATAGCCGATGCTGGTGCTGAAAGGTTTAGAGCCAGGCTCGCGCAGAGCCGTGAAAGAACCAATGAACAGTTAGAACACTTAAAACAGCAGTTGAGCTCGGTCGATATTAACCCCGAAACCCAATCGCTTTCCCAAAGTCTTAGAATAACGACCGACGCGCTCAGTCAGTTACCGGTCATGCGGGAACGTGTCGACAACAAAGTCGCCACGGCTGACGAAGCCATTCAGTTTTATACCAGTGTTATTCAACAAACCAACAGCCAGCTCAGTGAATTAGCGAGCGACTTGCCTATTGTTAGCCTTTCCCGGGAAGTAAATGCTTACTTTATATTGAACCGATTAAGAGAGCTGTTGGGCCAAGAGCGAGCCATTGTCGGTAAGGCATTGGTCACCGGCGAAATCAGTCAGAATGACATTCGCCAACTGGCCTACAACGCCGGTCGCCAACGTAGCTTACTTATTGGTTTTGTAAGCCAAACCGCACTCAAATCAGCGGACGAGCTGTCGGAATTAACCACCGAGTTTCGTCAAAGGCTGTTAGCGACCCGCACGCCCGGTGAACTGTTGCAGGCTATGGACGCAGAAACCTGGATAAGCCAGCAAACCCAACTTATCACGACGGTTCAGGCAGTTGAGCAGCGGTTAATAACGTCCATTAAGGAAGCTGCGTCGGACTCCTATGTGTCATCCACAAACGAGTTGTGGCGTTACGCCATTATTTCCCCAATTGTTTTGCTCAGTGGGCTGTTTTTAAGCTGGCTAATTTTACGCTACGTGCGTCGGCAAATTATGCTGGCCGACTCGGTTTTTCAGCATACGCAGGACCGCATTACTATTACCGACGCCGATGGCCGCATTCTCGATGTGAACCCCGCATTTACTCGCATTACCGGTTATAAAAAGCGTGAAGTGCTTGGCAAGAACCCTCGTTTTTTGAAGTCGGGGCGTCAGGGTAAGTCGTTTTATCGAGCTATGTTCCAGCAGCTCATAAAAGACGGCTTTTGGCAGGGCGAGCTTTGGAACCGCCGTAAAAATGGCGAGTTTTATGCGGAGCTGGCATCCATGAGCGCCATTAAAAATAAGCGAGGCGAGGTGCAAAACTTTGTCGGCATTAGCTCCGATGTGACCGAACGCAGCTTTGCTCATAAGCGGGAATTAGAATACCGAACCTACCACGATGCTCTGACTGGTTTACCCAATATTCTGCTGGTGCGCGACCGCTTAGAGCACGCCTTAAGCATTGCCAGCCGTAAAAACGAAATAGTGGTGGTGGCGTCAATAGATGTCGATAACTTCAAGAATATTAATGCTCAGTTTGGCCATACCGTTGGCGACAAAGTGATAGAAAAGCTCGCCAAACGCCTTAGCGCAACCTTGCGCGAAGGGGACACTGTTGGCCGCCTCAGCGGCGATGAGTTCTTGTTGGTTATTGAAGGTGGCGAAACCGAACTAAAAGTTAATGAAATACTCGAGCGTATAAAATCGGACTTGTCAGAAACCGTTACGGTTGGCTCATACACTATGGATATTACGGTCAGTATTGGGGTTACGGCCTATCCGCAGGACGATAACGATGCCGATACCCTCATTCGCCACTCGAGCCAGTCGCTGCATCAGGCAAAACGTAATGGCCGCGACCGTATAACCTGGTTTGATACTCAAAGAGAGCAAGAGCAGACCCAGTTAACGCAGCTCATTAAGCGGATGGAACTGGCTATGAGCAATAATGAACTCGAGTTGTTTTACCAGCCTAAAGTCAATATGAAAACCTGCGAGGTTATTGGCGTTGAGGCGCTTCTGCGCTGGCGCGACCCTGAACGAGGCCTGGTTCCACCGGGAGACTTCCTGCCTATTATTGAAGAACATCCGTTCTCCATTGATGTCGGCAACTGGGTGCTCGACGCAGCGCTGAAGCAAGTCAGTGAGTGGCGCAAACAAGGCATTGAGCTGCCGGTAAGCGTTAATATTAATGCGCTGCAACTGCTGGACGACGAGTTCCTGGACTCTGTGAATAATCACTTGCGCCATTACCCCAATGTGTCACCCAAGTTTCTTGAAATAGAAGTGCTAGAAAGCGCCGCCATTGGCAAAATTAATGTGGCCGCTGAGGTGTTAGCGAAATGCAAAAAAATGGGCATTGCCGTGTCATTGGATGACTTTGGCACCGGCTTTGCCGCGCTCGACTACCTGAAGCGCCTACCGGCACAAACGCTTAAAATAGACCAAAGCTTTGTACGCGATATGATGACAGACGAAGGCGACCTCGCCATTGTAAAAGGCATTATTGGCCTTGCCGACGCCTTTAACTTCAACATTATTGCCGAAGGCGTTGAAACCGAACCACAAGGTAAAACACTGGTTGAGCTAGGCTGCGTACTGGGGCAAGGGTACGGCATTGCGAAACCTATGCCAGCGAACGAAGTACTGCCATGGCTTAAAAACTGGAAATGCCCTGAAGGTTGGGGTGGGTATGAGAGTTTGTGAGGTGAGGGTGTGGTTTGTTTGTGGCGGGTTAGTGCTGAGCGGACATTTTTAGCATATGAGGGCCCCTTCGTGTTTACTGTTTCTGGGTGATGCGAAATAGTTTCTTAGCAAGACCAACGCACAGCATCGTCATGGTCGTAACAACAAAAAACTGTCCGAACATTTGGAGCGTAAATTTAGGCCAAAAGTTAATTTCTTCGGTGAAGAGTGGATGCCAAACATATATCAACGTTAAGCTCCCCGGGAACAGCAGCAACTTAGAGCCGGGCATGGGACCGCCAAGAACGTCGTATAAATTCCAACTTAATGCGAATGTTACTGCACCAATAATGACAGAGATTAAACCCGCGTATACTGCAAGAGTTATCGTTTTAGTATTTATCATCAATTAACTCGACAGCCCGTGCCGTTTAGAAAATTATCTATAACGTTAGTAATTTCATCTTTAAGCCATTTGGGGCCGTAATCAGTCATGTCGTTGTGACGGGATTTTGGTATTTCGGTAACGCACATACTGTACTCTTTTGCTTCTTTCTTTGAAGGCAATACGCCTTCGTCAGCAGGGTAATCACTACCTCGAATTGAGAGGACGTTAATACCCTTTCTCCTGGGAAGCGGAACGCGACGATGGTCAAGTGTAATTACAGTATCAATGTAATTCTTGCTCTCATTCGCAAGCCAGGAGGAAATATCCCCGCCGTTTGAATGACCAATGAGTAGCAAGCCGTTGAAGTTATATTTTTGGTAAGTAGATGCCAGCCTGTGTTTAATAAAGTCCAGTGTTTCGGCACCTCTCTTCCAGTTTTCACTTCGAGTTTCATACAAATTACCCGATACCGAAAGCGGAGGATCGTTCTCTAACTCGTGTCCAATAGCTACAACCATGTAACCAAGTTGGTTTAGCTGTTCGGACAAAAAGGTGTACTTAGTATGCGATACGCCGTAACCCGCGCTAAGTAATGCTACCGGGCACTTCTGGGTCTCGTTGCATTGTTCTTTTTCAAGAGGGTGCGAAATTTCTATCGGAATATGTCTGTCCCTAGATTCATCGTAAACCTCGTCGCCTGCGAAGCAAAAAGTGCTGAAAAGTAAACTTGCGAATAATGCGAGGAGTTTCAAATTATAGTCCTTTACGATTTGATTGTGTTTTTTCTAACATTACTACGATTTCTCATAAATGTCCGTTCTTCGCTTGTTGCTGCCCTTCAGCTTCTTGCCAAAAAACGGAAGTCAACCCTTTGCTAATTGGGTGCCTAAGCGCAACGTAGGTATTGCACTGGAGGCTGCGCTTTTTGTACTGGGAATGAAATTAAGTAACTTATTAGGCAGTTCTGTCACTTAAAACTGCCCACTGCTGCCAAGTACCTACGGCAAACAGGCCGCCAATAAACAAACATATACCGGAACTAATTAACCAAAACATCAGGCTGTTTTCTGGAAACATCGGCATTAACCCAACGAATGAAGCGCCACGCAGTAAAAAGATACTGGTAATGAGGACTAGCGCTAGTTTTGTCAGGGGTAAACGCTTAATTGCACGTGCGCCCGACAGTCCATAAAGCGCCCAAACTAAAAGCACCAAGACGATGAAAGAGGTAACGATCGTCGGATACCAAAGCCCTTGCTCTGCCATCCGGGCCATCTGCTCACCTGCACCAAAGAAACGATACCAATCGCCTCCGAAAACAATACAGCCAAGATGAGCCAGTGCGGCAGCAAAACAACATATTGCTGCAGCCAGAAGATACTTATTATTAGCAGTGTGCATCTTTCCTCCCTGAATGCCTAACGTTTGGCTTCGCGGCGTGCTGGAGCGTAGGTTAGTCCCTAGCGGCACTTTGTTATGCCTTTTTTGCAATTGACGATTTATATTCAGTTTCACACAGCTCCCAAAGTGTAAGAAAGTTTTCTACGGTTGGGAATCTGTCTCTATTTGTAAGCGTTCGATGCACACTTCCTTCGCTTTCACGGACAACGTGTTTTTCGTGCACCACATCATGATAGTTGTTCCACTGCCCCTCCTTCTTGGGCACTGGATACCTTCCACTCCAGATAATAAGCTCGGATAAAAGCTCAAGGGTGCATTCTTGGTCCTTATTTATTTTTAGCCCAACTAGCGAACACAGATCGTTTAGACGATGATTAGATTCGTATACTTTTGATGTTGCGATGGCTATTGATTTTAAGGCTAATTCAAGCGCTATTCCAGAGTTATAGTAGTACGGAAAAGGTGGAGAATGTTTTTCGGATTTAGCAATCAATACTGCAGCCTCCTTGAAATCCACGGCTCTCTTCATCCAGTTTGCAGGGGCTGCTCCGATATTGGAAAACGTGAAACCTGTAATCTCCCGAACTTCCTTTTTACTAAGACTCACGACTTATATCTCATTAGGTATAACGCCTCAAACACCGGCGCAGCTTTGCTGCGTCCGAGTGCTTTGACTTGTTACATTTTGACTACGATGTTTTTTCTTTGTGCGCATTTAACTCTCGCTGCAGGCTAGGAGAGAATCCGGTTATAGATGTCAGGATATCCGCACCAATTGAGGATATTTTACTTGATGCGGTAGTTGCTCTAAATAATGCAAGGTTGGCGTTTATTTCATCATAGGTTTTGTCAGCTGCATTGTCGAAATGGTCAGCAAAATATTCCCTTAGTGCTTTGAGTTTGTTTATAAACTCCAAGACAACCTGAGCATCCGAGTTGTGATCAATACCTTTAAGCGCGGCAGAATTAGACGATGCATATTTGTTAAATGCATTTTGCGCAGCTCGCAATAGAGCCTGCAATTCGGACAATTCTGACGTTTTCCTATGATTTATAAGCTGGCTCTTTATTGACTTCGAAATTTCTGCAGCAGATTTGGATATGCTTGCTTGATAACAAGCATATCCTGCACCAAGGATTGAGCACACCGAGCCAATCCAATTTAGGGCGTCACTCATATTATGCCTCCATTACCGAGGCAATTTCATTTTCTGAGAGATCAAAGTCGAATTTCTTCCATACTTCAAGTTGCTTTCTATACGTTTCAAGCATTAGAGTGTGGCTGTTGAAGCTAGGAAATGATTGGCCATATCTCAACTCTTCAAATCTATCTAATTCAACGACAAAATATTGAACATAGCTTCTTAAGTCCCCTTCATTGTTCCCATCAAAACCACGGAATTTATATTCATTTGGTAATTCTTTGTCGGGATTTATACGCTTCCATGAAAATGTAATCGAACGATACATATCCATTATGTCGAGGACTTCTTTGCATTGCTGCTCAGACAGTCCATCACTTAGGTTTTCGGTTAGCCACGAATAGTGAAGCTCAAACCCATATTCAAGTGCTTTCCTGTTCTTAGCGTAATAACCTGCCTCATCTGGGTATAACTTCTCCAGAATCAACAATTGATTGATCAGTTCAAATCTTTTCAGTTTATCCATATCTAGCTCGTAAAAATGTAATATTTTTATATTGTGCGTGCGCACAATATCTAACTTTAATTTTCCGTTATGTCATTGACAGTAAACGACTTAAATACACAACACAATAGCAAAACACGCACTATTGCTGAGGTAAGTGTGCCGTGTCTGATTCTCGTCACCGCAACTTACTAATACAGGGAGACGAATTAGTTAATTCAAAAAACATTTAGCAACATTTTCGATACTGGATTTTGGCTTACTGAATGGTACGGTTAACAATAGTTTAATAGGGACATTAAGAGACCGAGCATGAAATATCTACTCATTGCTGTTACTACTTACTTTTTAAGTTTTGCCGCGATGGCATCGGATGCCGTTGAATATCGTACAAATCTAACTTTTTCACCCGAAAGCTCAGCGTTAAACGCAGTAACTGAGGTGCAGATACCAAAGGAGTACAGGAATAGCGGTACTGTTGCTTTATTTCTGAATAAAGACTTTTCGGTTGAATCAGTTGCGGGGCCACACATTGAAAGCTTTGAGGTAAAGCCATCCAAGAAGGTACCCATTTGGAATGAAGTGATAATTGAGTTTAGCTCTCCAACTAAAGCAAAGAATAAAACTGTACGCATTAAATATTCAGGCTCTATCGATAATAACGCTCAGCACGGAAATTTCATTACCTCAAATCAAGTTCACCTGAGTATTGATTCGGGGTGGCATCCGGTATTCAGTGACTTTTCAACGCCAATTATAGGAACTGTTACCGTCGAATTGGATGACGACTGGGAAGTGTTTGGTCCGGGAAAGGTGACCATCAGTGGAAACAATTATCAGGTTAAAAATACAGCGCCAACAATCGACGTGTCGCTCTATGCAGGGATAAAGCCGACCAGCATTTATAGCGACGGTTTTACGGTCGTTCATGACGAGAGTAACGCCGACAAGGCAGAGTTCGTATTAAATGCAGGTCGCCAATGTTTTGAACAAATGAACGAGCGTTTTGGCACGCATAAACAGATAAAAGCCGCTCAGACGATTCTTCTTGAACGTCCGGGCCCTAGCTTCGCGAGAGGAAACTATATTTCATTAAATTCTCAAACTTTGGGCTCTAAGGTACATACTCATCAATATTTATGCCACGAAATAGCGCATAACTGGACAAACTTCACAAGCGCCATGTCGCATGACTACTGGATGATTGAATCGTTCGCTGAATACATTTCGGCCAGAGAGGTGGCACGTATTTATGGTGAAGAAGAATTTCAAGATATTGTGAAAAAATGGCAATCGCGGGCGAAAGGCGAAGCGTTTATTTGGCGCGAAGATACTGATCGCAGAACGTCGCACAAAGTTAATTACGGTCTCGGCCCTATCGCTTTAACGAAGTTGCAGGAAAAGCTCGGAGAAACTGCTTTTAATGAACTCATTGACTGGTATATGACCAGTGACGTAACCGAGACAGAAGCGCTAATTACAAAAGTGGGAACTCTCGCTGGTGCTGATACCGAGAGTTGGTTTGGCGCTTTATTAGCTGGCAATAATTCGGAATGAATTACTGAAATAATGGTAATTTTGAATACGGTGGAAATATGAAATCAACAGATAAGGAAAGTTCTTTAAGTTACTTTCTCGGAGTAACCGGAGCTTCGACCGTCATTGCGTTTTTTAAGTCCATAATGGAATCAAAAGCGTTAACCATAATATTTTTCATTGGGTCGGTTGCTGTTTTGAGCTTCCTTTGGTTCATGACGCGACACTAGTTCATCACTAAATGTCGTCGTTGAATTTTGGCCAGCGGTTATATCCAATTTCTGGATCGTTAGACCGAAGCTCTCGAATGAACTCAACTTCTTTAGCTGAAAGTTCAGCTTCAGAGCAATCTTCCGACTCCCAAAGAATTTGTTTACGAATAGTGTAATCCTGCCGCACTGACTCTGGTAGCTTGGAAAAGTCCTCGTTGACCACATGCATATCTGGACTTCCGTAATACCTATAGCTACCGATACTGTCTTTACCGACGTAAATCTTACCTGTGGGGTATGTAATTTTATAAACCTGCTTCATAAAAATAACTACTCTTAGCTAAACCTCCGACCCACAAGCAAAACCACTGCTCCACGCCCATTGGAAATTAAAGCCTCCCAGCCAGCCGGTTACGTCCAGCACTTCGCCAATGAAGTACAGGCCCGGTTGCTTTTGGCTTTCCATGGTTTTAGAGCTGACTTCGTCGACGTTTACGCCGCCTAGAGTAACTTCGGCAGTGCGGTAGCCTTCGGTGCCGTTGGGTTTTAGCTGCCAGCGGTTAAGGTTGTCGGCTATGGTTTGGAATTGTGCGTTCGAGGTATCGGCCAGTTTGTTGCTTAACGGCCATTGGTGGTGCTCGGCTAATGCGGTAACCACGCGTTTGGGGAAGTGCGCTTGTAAAACGGTGTTGAGCTGGCTTTTAGGTTGTTGCTGCTGCTGTGTTTTCAGCCATTCGTAAGCGTCTAAGTCGGGCAGTAGGTTAATGCTCACGGCTTCGCCGGGCTGCCAGTAGGATGACACTTGCAAAATTGCGGGGCCGCTGACGCCTCGGTGCGTAAACAGCATGGCTTCACGGAAATAACCGTCGTTAGCCTCGGCAGTCACTGGTACAGCAACGCCGGAAAGCTCGGCAAAGCGTTCTTTGTCTTCTTCTTGCAGGGTAAACGGGACTAATCCAGCGCGTACGGGCACAATGGAGTGCCCAAACTGCTCGGCAATTTGGTAGCCCAGTGGCGTAGCGCCGAGTTTCGGCATGGAGAGCCCGCCACAGGCAACCACCAGTTTTTCGCTGCGGTATTCGCCACGGCTGGTGTCTATGCAATACCCATCGTCAAAGTCCACCGACACAACCTCAGTACGCAGTTGCACTCGCGCGCCGTAGCGGTCGCACTCGCTCATCAACATACGCACTATGTCTTTGGCGGAGTCGTCGCAAAACAGCTGGCCTAAGGTTTTCTCATGGTAGGGAATGCCGTATTCAGCCACTAACCCAATAAAGTCCCATTGGGTGTAGCGGCTAAGCGCAGACTTACAAAAATGCGGGTTGGATGACAAAAAGTTATCGGGGCCGGCGTACATATTGGTGAAATTACAGCGGCCACCGCCAGATATCAGTATTTTTTTCCCTGCCTGCTTGGCGTGGTCAAGCACTAATACCGACTTACCGCGTTTAGCGGCGTGCGCAGCGCAGTGAAGTCCTGCTGCGCCGGCACCGATAACAATGACATCCCAGTTCGACATTACTTTTGCAATTGCTCCAAAATGTATTCCGCTTTGCTGACTTCAAAGGCTTTTTCGTCTTCAACGTATAAGCCTTTAACGGTGCCGTCGGTAATGATCATGGCATAGCGTTTTGAGCGAATACCGCCAAAGTTGCCTGTGTCCATTGCCAGGCCCAGCATTTGGTTGTAAGCGCCGTTACCGTCTGACAATAACCGAACTTTTTCTCCGATCCCTAACGATTCGCCCCAGGCTTTCATCACAAAAGCGTCATTTACTGCTACGCAGTTAATGCTCAAAACACCAGCTTCTTCAAGTGCTTCCGCGTGTTCGACATAACCGGGTAAGTGTTTTTCCGAACAGGTCGGAGTAAAAGCGCCGGGTACGGAGAACAATATGTGGGTGCCCTTAGCAAATATCTCTGCCGGGTCGTAATTTTGAATGCCAAGCTCACCTTTGCTGGTCAGTGAACCGGATGGAATTTTATCGCCTTCTTTAATTTGCTGACTCATTGAAACCTCGTTTTATGTAAACATCAAAGCGATGCTTTTTACTCTTAATTTGGCTGTTTGGTTCACGCCCTGCCAGAAATGGTGCGCTGTTCGGGCGCTTAACCACCACCCGGAATTTAGCATGAGCAAGTGCGGGCTCCAGTAACGAATCAGCGTCGTTGTCGCTGCCGACCAACTGCTGAAACATTTGCATGTCCTTTTTCACCTGCGCCTTTTGCTTACCGGTTTTGGGGTACATGGGGTCTAAATACACCACGTCGGGCTCGTGAGTAAAGCCTTTGCCGGTGTATAAGTTGTCAGTACCTATTAGGTGCATTCGCTGACAGGCTTCGCCAATATCGTCGGCTTCTAGCTGAGCTCTGTGCAGGCCGTTATCGAGCAGCGCCGCGACCACCGGGTGACGTTCTATAAGCTGCACGTCGCAGCCCAACCCGGCCAATACAAAAGCGTCTCGGCCAAGGCCGGCAGTGCCGTCAACCACCGACGGTTTGAACTGCCCGGTAACACCCACCGCCTTGGCAATGGCTTCGTTTTTTAATTGCGTATTCTGAGCTCGGTAGGCTGCTTTACCCTGATGAAAGTCGACCACTAGCGGTGACATTTTTTGTGGGCTTTGCAGCCAGTGCAGGGCTAACACGCCTTCATTCAGCCACAGCTGAAAAGCGTCATCGTCTCTGGCTTCCGACGGAAGCCCCCAACGCTCGGCAATAGTTTTTGCGGCAACGATGTCAGCATCGCTGCTTGCAAGCACCGGAACCCGAGCTGTGACGGTCACTGAGCCGCCTTACGTTGCATATCAATGTGTGGAATGTCGTCTTCCAGGTATTCTTCGCTGATAGGCTCAAAGCCGAAGCTTTTATAAAAGTCGAGCAGATAAACCTGAGCACCCACGCGAATAGGCGCCTGAGGTGCGTACTTCTCAAGATAGTCGATGCTGCGCTGCATAAGCTCAATGCCAAGCTTTTGGCGGCGTACCTTCTCATGAGTCAGCACGCGGCCAATACGCGAGTAGCCTGTGTCTGCGGTGGCAAGGTATAGACGCGCGTAGGCGACCATTTCATCGGCGGTGTTGCGTGCGTATAAATGCAGTGCGTGTTCATCGGCGCCGTCGGCATCGAGGTACGGACAGGTTTGCTCAACAACGAACACCTCCTGGCGAACTTTCAGTAAGTCGTAGAGATCGTGCAGTGACAGGTCGTTAAATGCTTTTAAATGCCAGTTCATGTGCCTACTTTCTTCAGTTTTTTATTAATAGATACGACATTGCTTGCGGCTGAATCCGTATTATAGAGCGCAAGCAGTTCGGTAACGGGCTTACGGCCGTCACCCTTTTGACTAATGCTGCGCGACACCGACAAGCTGCTGATATCCGCTTGTTTGTAGAGCGCACGTGTCAGCTCTGTGTCGTGGTTGCTAATAAGCACCGGTATGTCTCTTTTCTTGGCCACTTGCGCCGCCCGGCGTGCGAGCTCGTGTTGGTCAGTTAGGCCAAAGCCGCCGGTCGCGTAGCTGGTAAAATTAGACGCTTGTACTAACGGCGCATACGGTGGGTCGCAATAAATGACGTCGCCCTGACGTGCGCGGCGGAAAACCTGCTCGAACGGCCGACAAATAAACTTGGCTTTGCGGGCTTTTTCGGCAAAATGCTCGAGCTCTTTTTCCGGGAAATAGGGTTTTCGGTAGTCGCCAAAAGGAACGTTAAAAATGCCTTTGCTGTTGTAGCGGCATAAGCCGTTATAACCATGTCGGTTCATATACAAGAACAGCAAAGAGCGGTAGTAAGGGTCGCTGCTGGCGTTAAACTCTGCCCGTAGCGCGTAGTAAGCGTCGGGCTGGTTATTACGGTCAACGAAAAGCTTGCGGGCGTCCTGAATAAAGGTTTTAGGACGACGTTTCACAAACTGATACAGGGTTATTAAGTCCTGATTAATGTCGTTCAGCAGATAACTGTCATAGTCCGTGTTCAGAAACACAGAGCCGGCACCAACAAAGGGCTCAATGAGCTTTTTACCTTGCGGCAAGCGTGCTGATATTGGCTCGATAAGTGAGTACTTACCGCCTGCCCATTTTAAAAATGCCCGATTCTTCTTCATGCGCCGGCCGTTGGTTGATCCTCAACGGATTGTAACCCAAAGGCCGGGGGATGAAAATTGCTGTGAGTATTAACGTCCCTGAATGTCGGCATGAACGCTGGCAAATGACTTAGCCCAGGGCTCCATTTGCTGAACCGCCTGAGGCAGTTCGCTAGCGGCATTGCGTGCCTGGTCAATACTATTGTAGCTACCAAAAATAATGACATAGCGGTTATCGGCGCGCTGATACACCTGCGTATTGTCAGTTAAGCCGTAGTCCTGGCGGAAATCTGACAGCAGCTGAGTGTCGCTGATAATACTAATTTGCAAGGTGTAACTGTCGGTCGGCTGACTCAGTGCCCATTCGGTATTAAACGGTAATTCCTGAGTCTGTGCCGTTTGAGTTGTCGCCGGTTCTGCTTGGGCGGGCTGGCTTGCTTCTGTTTCAGCCAGTGCCTCATTGCTTTCACCTGACTCAGCAACCACGGTGCCTACCGGCGCAGCCTCTTTCGGTTGTTGTTCTTTAATGAAACCAACGCTGATATCACCTTCTGTAATTTCAGCGGCGGCTTTGTTGTTTAGCGTACCCAAAGAAGCTCGATAAGACGATGCCAACTCTTCAGGAACAAGCTCTAAAGAACGCTCGTTGATAGGTTCAAAGGTTGGTAACTCGGTTGTTTGTGGCTCTTCTGCCTGAGCCGGGGCAGGCTCGCCCTCACCCTCGCTTGCTTGTGCGGATGCTGCGTCAGTTGCTTCTGGCGACGCCTTCTCTTGAGCTGGGCTGGCGGCTGAGCTGTTGAACTGTTCCCATAACGGCAGTAACTGGTCTTTGTTCAGGTAGCCAGCGGCAGCGGTACTGATAAGTGCCGCAATTAAAATAAGAGGCCACAGCTTCATTTTTGAAGGTGTCTTCTCGGTGTCTGACTCGGACGCACTTGCCGGCGCACTTTGCTCTTGTTCTGTCGGCGATGAGTCACGGTAGCGCGCCGCCTGAGTGGTTAAAGTCAGTTGCAGGCGTTGCTGAATTTCGCCGGGGTAGCCGTTAATCGAGTTTAAAAACTGCTGAATGCGCTCTAAGTTCCAGAAGCTACGTTGCTTTTCTGGTAATAGCGCTTGTACAAAACGTATTTGCTCTTCATGGCTAAACGGCTGCACTTCAACCATAGCAGGGCCTTGCACGCGAAGGTGTGGTGCCGGACGTTGCTGCTGTGCCCAACGCGAACTACCGGCAACGATAATGCTGGCGCGTTGGCCAATGGCGCTGAGTTGTGAAACTGTTGATATGCACTCGGCCAGAAAACTTTCAGACAGGTATTCGCCGTTGTCTATCACAATAATGGCGTGGTTCAGGGGGCGTTGGCGCTGAATTTGGCGGCTGAGTGACTCGTCACTAATGCTGATAGTACCAAACAGCTGATTCAGGATTTGCGCCCGCAGACGGTCGTTGGTTGAACGCTCATTGGCTGAAATGAAAGCGACTTCCGCATAGTCCGACGCTTGCTCCAGAAAAAGCTCTGCAACAGTGGTTTTACCGCTACCTTCAGCGCCGTGCAGCATAATTAAAGACACACTTTGCTGGCATTGTTGATGAAGTTGATCAATCGCCTGCTGCTGGCTCGGTTTATTTTTTACCGGTGCGGCAACAATGTGTTGTGTGGTCGCAAGTGCTTGCATCGTTTCGTTCCTGTCTGTTTAGCCGAATAGAGATAACGCAGGTGCGTTAGCAACATTCAGTGATCACAGCAGCAACGGTGGTGTGCTCTATATCTTTGACAACGTCTGCCTGGCCAATGGCGGTAGGCAATACAAAATGCAGCTGGCCGTCTTTGACCTTTTTGTCACGCTGCATGTACTCCAACCACGACTCCCACGGCATGTCCGGGCAACGGGTTGGCAGTTCAAACGCTGTCAGCAGCTCTTTAATTCGTCGAAAATCTGACGCCGATAGCCGCTGAGTCACTTCTGACAGCTTAGATGCAATTATGATGCCAGCAGAAACGGCTTCGCCATGTGTCCATTCGCCGTAGGTTGTGGCGGCTTCAATGGCGTGTCCAAAGGTGTGACCGAGGTTCAAAAGTGCTCGTAAACCTTTTTCGCGCTCATCTTTGGCCACGACGTCGGCTTTTATTTCGCAGCTGCGCTTTATGGCATAGGTTAAGGCATCAGGATCTTGCTGTTTTAACTCTGCGGCGTGGTGCTCCAGCCAATGGAAAAAGTCGGCGTCATAAATAATGCCGTACTTAACAATTTCCGCCAGGCCACTGCGAAAGTCTCGTTCGGTTAAGGTTTGCAGGCAGTCGATATCGATAGTGACCGACTTAGGTTGGTAAAACGCACCAATAAGGTTTTTACCGTGAGGATGGTTTACCGCGGTTTTCCCGCCCACCGAAGAGTCCACTTGCGACAACAAGGTTGTCGGTATTTGATAAAAATCGACGCCACGTTGGAAAGTCGCGGCCACAAAGCCTGCTAAGTCGCCAACCACACCTCCGCCTAAGGCAATAATGCCGCAGTCGCGGTTGTAGCCTTTACTGATTAACCGGTCCATTATTTCAGCGTAACTGTCGAGGTTCTTAAACTGCTCGCCGTCGCGCATTTCAAAAAAGTCGACATGGTGGTCGGTTAGCACGTTCAGCAAGGGCTTAAGATAGTACTGGCTCACCGTTGGATTGGTGATAATAAACAGCTGTTTATTGAGTTTATGGGCGTTGGTTGTGCGGAAGTTGGCAAGTTGTTCATTGCCAATATGGATGGTGTAGCTGCGTTCGCCTAATGAGACTTGAACCTCGGCCATGAACGCAGCTCCTTTGTTTTATCCCAGCCCGTTAATGGTATCGAGCTGATCAATAATGTCATTGACGACAAATTTTGCACTTTGGTCGTCAGTTTGTACGGTAATGTCCGCAATTTCTTCGTACAGCGGGTTACGTACGTCAGCAAGCTCTTCTAATACTTCACGCGGGTCGTCGGCTTCTGCAATAAGAGGACGACGTTTATCACGCTGGGTACGTGCTAATTGCTTCTCAATAGGGGTTTTTAAATAAACCACAATACCCCGGGCTGATAAACGGTTACGGCTTTCTTTGCTCATTACCGAGCCGCCACCAGTCGCAAGCACTATGCCCATTTTCTCAGTGAGTTCTTCTATGACTTTCTCTTCACGCGCGCGGAAGCCTTCTTCACCTTCCAGCTCAAACACCCAGCTGATATCCGCACCGGTACGGCGCTCTATCTCTGAATCAGAGTCATAAAAGTCTAAATGTAATTGTCTGGCGATTTGACGGCCAATCGTACTTTTGCCAGCCCCCATGGGCCCAACAAGAAAAATATTACGTTTCTCAGCCATATTCCTGCTTACATCATTGGTTAAAATTAGCTGTAACTCACGAATCCGGAGTGTCTGGAGAATCTCCCAACCCAACGAAAAGAAGCGGGATTATCTCAACTCGGAGTCACTTTAGCAATAGCCATTGGTAGCCGTGTTAGTTTTGCTGCAGAATCGTTGGTGTGACGAATATCATCAACTCACGTTTCTCTTTGCGTTGCTGCTCATGTGAGAACAGACTACCTAACACTGGAACAGACCCTAAGATGGGGACGCGACTGTCATCATTCAAGCTGTGTTCCTGAAATATTCCGCCAAGTACGATGGTTTCCCCATTGCGAGCCAGCACCCGAGTGGACATTTCCTGGGTATCTATGGCGACAGCGGGGCCGGTGGGCGTTGCTACGGTGTCGCCTCGCGTATTTTGGGTAATGGTTAAGTCCATCAGTACATGATTGTTGGGTGTGATCAATGGCGTCACGCTAAGGCCCATAACTGCTTTTTTAAACTGCACCGCGGTGGCACCGTGCGCTGCGGTTTCAACATAGGGAATCTCCGTGCCTTGTTCAATGTAGGCTGCTTGCTGGTTCGAGGTAAATATTTTCGGGCTGGTAATAATTTCCGCTTTATTTTCCTGCTCCAGTGCGGTGAGCTCTAAGTCGAGCAGAATGTCGTCGCTAAGCCGGGCTAAGTTGGCTGAAAAGGTGCCTGCCGGGTTGGTGACAGGTAAGTCGACGTGCATACCTTTAATAAAACCGGCTCCTTCTTCTGGCACCGACAACCCATAGTTAGAAGCACCCCAGCGTACGCCCAGAGCTTTACTCACGTTGGCTTTAACGGTAACCATGCGCGCTTCAATGAGCACCTGTTGCACCGGAATATCTAGTTTTTCAATGACGCGACGAACCGACTCGATTTGCTCGGGCGTGTCGCGAATAATCAACGTATTGGTGCGTTCGTCGACGCTAACGGCCCCGCCTTCCGACAAGAAGCTTTGCTGGTCGTTTTTCAGTAACGCGGCTAAGTCTGCGGCTTTGGCAAAGTTAATGCGCAAAAGAGTAGAGGTACGCTCGTCGTTGTCTTCTTGCTCCTGAGGCTCGGTGGTTACCCACAACAAATCGCCCTGCCGCTTTAAATGCAGGCCGTTTGTACTGACGACGCTTTCAAAGGCATTTCTCCAGGCGACACCGTTCAGTTTTAAGGTCGACTCTCCGCTTATGTCGTTACCAATAAGAATATTCAGCTCATGCTGGTCGGCCAGCAGTTGCAGTAACTGTCGAAGCGGCAGGCCGTCGGTAGACAGCGAAACAGGCTCATTTAGCTGCTGTTCAGACAAAAGTAGCGTCCAGTCTAAGCGACTCGCGCTGACCGAAGATGTGTGGAATAGAAATAAAGAGGCTAGTAGGCAGGTCGTTATAAAATGCTTCATGAAGCGTCACTTTCCTTGTTGATGCGCAGTTGTTCAGAGTGTTTATGCCAGCAGTCACCGGACTGTTGCCAGTGAGAAAGGATTAAGCTGTCTGAATGAATTGTGTCGAGTTGGGTGTGTTGTCCTAACCAGTCGCCCTCTAAAGCCGTTACCCACTTCTGGTTTTGGCTTTTAAAAATAGCTTTGCGGTTGGGAACGGTTTGTATGGCGGTTAACCTTGCATCAGACATTTGAGGCACAACAAAATGAGGCTGTGTGCCGCTAAATGGTTTGTCATAACAGGACAAGGTCGGCACATTAACGGGCTTAAAATGATTAGCGTATATGGGCTTCTCTAATTGGCTGATGCTGTGCTCGGTTTGCCACCGAAATTGCCACTGGAGTACGCCGTAAACACCACTTTTGATAGCGCCCAGCGATTCCCAACGCAGGTTTTCTGTCTCCGGAAAATGTGAATATTGTTTGTATTGAGAACGAACAACTTCAGCGAGGAACCGCGTTGCTTGTTGGGGTTCGGCTTCAATGGTGACCAGCCAGGTGCTGTCTGCAGAGCCAGAGCGTTGGTAGTGAAGGTTAATGGGGTAGCGTTGGACAATATCAGATAACAGCTCATCCACTGGCGCTGACGGACTCAGCTTAGCAGGCTCTCCGGCAAGCGTCGGAATGGGGCTGGCTAACTGCTCTGCGTTATCTGAAATAAGCTCACGTAACCGGTGCGACTGATGTGCGGTAAAAAAATAGGCCGACACAGCGCAAAGAATGCAAATAGCAACAAATAAGATTGACCAAAAGCCGATAGCTTTTGTGACCGAGCTTTTCATGACGATGACCTTTCTAGTACAAACAGCACGCGCTTTTCAGGCAGAAGTTGCTGATGCAGGGAGCTGGCAACTTCCGGGTTTTTCCAGTGCGCGTTCAACCAGTTTTTTAACGCCTCGGTTTGGGCGATACGGTCGTATAATGAGTTCACTTCCAGTCGGCTGTTGCTCAGCTTAATGCTGGCTTCGCCGGACTCGATAGGCAGTTTCTCTAGAAGCTCGGCAAATGCATTCAGTTCATCACTGACACTTTGTTGCCTGCGCAAAAAGGCGTCTCTTTTAACCTGTGCTTGTCGCTGCTTTTCATAAATGTGTTGTTTGTGCTTGCGGCTTTCTAACTGTTGAGACTGCTGCAGAGCTATTTTATTGGCGTTATCTATAATGGGCTGATAACTGACAATAAACTGCACCGTTAAGGCAATAGCACCCAGACACAAGCTGACACCAATAAAGCTCAGAGCCGGATGCTTAAAAACATGAGAGCGGTTGTCTTTGGAAACCAGGTTTAACGATGCCATTGGCTGAATCCTCTGAGAGCTAAGCCGACAAGGGCTATTTCGTTGTCTAAGGCGGACACAGTGGGCGCGGGCTCGTCAGCAAACAGCGGTGCGGTTGATAAAGCAATGTGCTTGTTGAATGACTGGGACTCGGAAGTTGTGCGCAATGCGGATTGCGCGACCTTATCGCCAAAGCTGAATAGCCAGTAGTCATCCATATCAGAGACCCGTTGCAGCAACTCAGCAGTGGCCAGTTTCTCGAACCGTTGAAAGCGGCCACTTTCACAATAAATGAGTGTCGACACCTTTTGGCGCAACTCAGCAATAATCCATTTCATGTTCGAGGAAAAGCGAGCACCTTCCGGCCATAAATACGGAATGAGTGTATTGGTGGCGCGAATTATCGAATGGTAAATAGGCTCAATGACTTTGACCGGAATGTTAAGAGGCGCCAAGTCCGATATTAACTGTTGCAGTGCACGCTCCGAACTTATCGCTGCCTCGATTTGACCGCTGTCATGCTGAATAAAGTCGTAAGAAAAACCGGCCTCGTTGTCCATAGTTGAGGGCAGCTGCTGTAAAATACTTTCCTCAACACTGACGGTAGAAGATTCGTTAGACAGCTGCTGGTAATGCACGGCTTGATAGTCTAACGCTGATATTAAGCCACAGCGTTTGAACCGCTGGGTGGTTAATTGGGCGGTCAGTTCGTGGGCAAAGTTCTGAACGGTAAAGCGTCCGTGGCTTCTGTTCAGCTGCAAAATTTTACAATTTTCTTGCTGAATACAGACCGCGATGGGTGTTTGCTCAAGCAGCGACATGAAACAATATCCTTATTGTGTAAAAGCCAGATGCAATCGTAGTGTTCTGAACAAAAATCCGCCATAATATGCGGGTAGGAATTGAACGGTAGGTAGTGTCGGAAAATGCTTATTTTGCCGACAGTTACATTTTAAGTGGTTATGGAGCAGGTCATTGAAGTGGTTTAAAAGGCTACTCTACACAATGTTAATTTGTGTGGTTCTTGGTGGTGCAACAGTTGGTGGACTTTATTTATACGTCAAACCTGAACTGCCTAGTGTCGAAACGCTGCGCGACGTTCGTTGGCAGACCCCAATGCAGGTGTTTACCGCCGACGGGCAACTGATCTCCCAATTTGGTGAGAAGCGCCGTATTCCCATTAAGCTCGAAGATGTACCTCAGCCACTTATTGATGCCTTCCTGGCGACCGAAGACAGTCGTTTTTACGAACACTTTGGTGTTGACCCTATTGGCGTTATGCGGGCGTTTAGCGTGCTCATAACAACCGGCGAAGTGCAGCAAGGGGCCAGTACCATTACCATGCAGCTGGCGCGAAACTTCTTTTTGACGTTTGAGCGCGCGCTCATGCGTAAAATTAAAGAGTCCTTTATTGCTGTGCATATTGAACAGCAACTGAGTAAAGACGAAATTCTGGAGCTTTACTTAAATAAAATTACCTTCGGTCATCGAGCTCACGGTATTGGTGCGGCTGCTCAGGTTTATTACGGTAAAGAGCTGCATGAGTTAACGCTGGCACAAATGGCGACGCTGGCAGGTCTGCCGAAAGCGCCCTCTAACCTAAACCCAATTTCTAATCCACAGGCATCAAAAGAACGCCGCAGAGTTGTGCTGCTGCGTATGCTGGATGAAAACAAAATTACTCGCACGCAATTTGATGAAGCGGCCAATGCACCGGTGACAGCGCGTCGACATGGTGCCGAAGTTACCGTGAGTGCTCCTTACCTGGCAGAAATGGTGCGTCAGGAAATGGTCGACCGTTTTGGTGAAGAAGAGGCTTATACCGGCGGTTACAACGTTTACACAACGGTAAAAAGTGATGTTCAGTTAGCCGCCCGTCAAGCCGTGTGGGATAACCTGCATAGCTACGACGAACGTCACGGTTATCGCGGACCTATCAGTATTCTCTGGTCTGAAGAAGAAGGCCAGGAAGCGTTACCTCAAGAAGAAATAGAGCAGTATTTAGAGCAGCTGAAACGCATTGGCGATGTAACACCTGCTGTTGTTACTGGCGTTGAGGAGCAGACGGCAACTGTGATGGTCAAAGGCGCTGGTGCTGTTACTTTGCCCTGGGAGTCGATGCACTGGGCGCGCGAATACCTTAATGAAGAGCGTCAGGGCGAGCCACCGGAAACCGCATCCGATATTATGCAGCCGGGACATGTTATTTGGTTGCGTACCGTTAATGAACAGTGGCGTTTAGCGCAAATACCCGAGCCGAGTTCAGCAATTGCGTCGCTAAGACCAGACGATGGTGCCGTAGCTGCCGTTGTTGGCGGGTACAGTTTCACTCTGAGTCAATACAACCGGGCGCTGCAGGCCGAGCGTCAGGTGGGGTCGAACATAAAGCCATTGATTTATTCAGCGGCGTTTGAAGAAGGATTGACGTTAGCAACGTTGGTCAATGACGCACCCATCAACCAATGGAACCCGGGGTCAGGCATTGCGTGGCGTCCAAAGAACTCGCCCGAGGTCTATGAAGGGCCTATTCGCTTGAGAAAAGGCCTGGCGAAGTCTAAAAACGTGGTATCTGTGCGCTTAATTCGCGAGGTTGGTGTTGAGAAAGTTGCCGACCACATTGCTAAGTTTGGTTTAAACAGAGACAACATCCCTGAGAATGAGTCGCTGTCACTGGGCTCGTTATCGATGACCCCAATGGAAGTAGCGCGTGCCTATGCGGTGTTTGCAAATGGCGGTTTTTTGGTTGAGCCGTACTTCATTTCAAAAATTGAAGATATGGATGCGAATACTGTGTATGAAGCTGATCCGGTGCGGGCGTGTTACGACTGTGAAAAACCGGCACCACAAATTATCAGCGAGCAAAATGCCTTCTTGGTTGAGCAGGCAATGAACTCTGCCGTTTGGGGCGGCGGCAGCTGGCCAAATGGCACCGGTTGGAATGGTACGTCCTGGCGTATTCAGCGCTCGAAGCCTATTACTCAGGAAGTGGGTCGTAACATTGCTGGTAAAACCGGTACCACCAATGACGTACGAGACACTTGGTTCTCGGGCTTCACCTCGGGCTTAGCGACGACCACCTGGGTTGGTTTTGATGACGTTTCAAGAAAGCTGGGACGCACCAGTAAGCACCCTGAAGTTGATTCTAGCCAACAAGCGATAACAGGCGGTGAAGCCGGCGCAAAAACAGCTTTACCGGGCTGGATACTCTTTATGGAAAAAGCGATTCCTGAATACCCGGCGCGAGAATTCAGCATTCCGCCAGGCGTCGTGAATGTTCGTATCGATTTAGAAACCGGCAAACTGTCGCGCAAAAACGACTATACCTCACGGTTCGAGTACTTTATTAGAGGTACAGAGCCCACCGAGTATGTGCGTGGTGACAGTAACAACGACGATATATTCGAGGATGAAGGCGGGTTGTTTTAACGCCCGCCTATTGAACCGAAAATTAATGACCGACAGACAGCTTCCCAAGTAGCTGGTTAAGGTCTGACTGCACACCGCCGGCTGTGACGTGCTTGCCGGCTCCCGGGCCGCTAATTACTAATGGCATTTCCGAATACCAGTCTGTGTAAATCACGAAGATATTCTCGCCTGGAATAAGGTTCGCCAGCATATCGCCCTCTGGTATGTATTCAATACCAATGCTTGCCGTGACTTTATTGTCCTGGCTTACCGAAAAGCTGGCCAGTAAGCGCGGGACTTTTCCGTCTTTCGCTGCTTCTTCCAGCATTTGGTTCATGGGTTCATCCATGTCCGTTACTTTATCCATAAACTCAGCCGCAGAAATGTCCTGCAAGTGCTCGGGCACCAAGGACTGAACCTGTATATCCTGCCAGTCGAGTTTTAAGCCAATTTCGCGTGCAAGAATAAGCAGTTTTCGGACTAAGTCCTGACAGGAGAGATCCTCGCGTGGATCCGGCTCGGTGTAACCTCGGGTCTTGGCTTCTTTGACTAAGTCACTAAAGTTGACGCCTTTGGTGAAGTTTTCGAACAACCAGGACATTGTGCCTGAGAATATTCCAGAAATACTGCGAATTTCATCGCCTGAGTTACGCAGGTCGTTAATGGCATAGTTAAGCGGAAGCCCGGCGCCAACCGTGGTGTTGTATAGCCACTCGCGTTTGTACTCGTGTTGAATGGTGCGTATTTCGCGGTACAAAGCCTCGTCGGCCGAGCCTGCGCGCTTGTTGGCGCTAATAATGTGCATGCCGTTGGCAAACAAGCTTGGGTACAGTTGCGCTATCTGTTTGGCATCGGTTAAATCAATAACGACAAGTTCGTCATAAGGCGCGTTAGGTAGCTCTCTTAGCAGTTCGGTTAACACATAAGGGCGTGCCAAACGGTCAAAGTCGCTGGCCCACTCACCTAAGTCGACCCCGTTGTAATCCAGCCAAAGCTGGCGTGAGTTAGCAATGCCAATAACCCGTACGTCCATGACTTGGTTAATGCGGTCACGCTGTTGACGGAACAACTCGAGCCAGGCACTGCCAATATTGCCGCGACCAATCACTAAAACACCCAAACTGCGGCGATAGTTAAAGAGCTGGCTGTGCAGGCGGTTAAGCAGTCGGCTGTCGAGTGATTGCTCTAAAATAGCAACGGCAGAATCACCTTTTTCACTGAGTACGAAGCGACGTACTTTTTGCTCAGACAGTTGCAGTTTGAAGGTCGAAAACTGATCGGTTTCCTGAATGCGATTGCCCACAATGGCCAACATTGAGTAGCCGCGAATTTGTGTAATGGCATCGTTGGCATCGACCTTGTCGAGCCACTCGTTAAGGTAGTCGGCATGGTTTTGGTGAAAGACTAAATATTGAGTGTGATTTTCCGGCTCGACCCAGCTGACTAGTGGCGTTAAGTCCAGCTCGTCGAGCTTTTTAACAAGCGCTTTGTCGTGCAGCTGTACTTTAAACAGCAACACTTCAGAAAGCGACGTGAATACTTTGCCGCGAGGCTCTGTGTCGTGGAACTGACCAATGCGGGTTTTCTGGTTTTCCACTTTCAAACTGGAACGAACGGAAATGACCATGCGGTTACGGTCGACCGGCTGAAAGGTTCTGGGGTGCAGAACCGGGCTGCCCAGACGAGCCAATTCTTCGGCTTCTGTCCAGTCGAGTGTAGGCAAGCTGACAACTCGTTCGACTTTGCGCGGATCGGCTGAGTAAACACCGGCAACGTCTTTCCAAATCGTGACTTGTTTTACGTCGAGCAAACTGCCGACCAAGGTAGCGGAGTAGTCACTGCCGTTACGACCCAAGGTCAGACTTTCGCCGTCTAATCCGCGTGTGATAAAGCCAGTGACAATAAAACGGGTGCCCGAGTGCGGTGCGACACGTTTGAGCAAATTCTCGCGTGATTTTTCGACCTGAATAACAGGTTCAGGGGCATCGGCGGCCAATAAGAAGTCACGGGCATCGATGTAGTCAGCGCGCGTACCTTGCTTTTGCAGTAAAGCCGCCAGTAAGCGGGCAGACCAAAGCTCACCGTAAGATAAAAGCTCTGCGTTGTGCGTTATTATTTCTTTGCCGGCCAGCCATTGACGCCAACGGGCAAAGTCCTTGTGTGACTGCTCAAGCAAACGTTCAGCCAAATCACCGCTTAATAACTCTGTAATAAGCCCCTGCTGAAACTGCTCGAGTTGGTCGAGTAAAATAGACGCCGTGTCGCCAGGGTTGTCTTTCGCGTTAATAATGGCAAGTATGCGGTTGGTGGTGTCGCCAGCCGCCGAAACCACAACGAGATCACTGGCGCCGGCGTATTCTGTTACAATACGCGCAACGCGGCGGTAACAGAATGCGTCTGCTAAGCTGCTGCCGCCAAATTTATGTACTTGCACGCTGTCAGCCACGTTTTGTTTTTCTGCGTCAGTGATCGGTACGTCTGTCATCCCATTTTCCTTAATAACTCTGCGTCTACTGTGGCTTTGGAAAGCGCTATTTCCTTAAGGCTAAAATATTGTGACGCAAATGTCAGCAATTTTTAGCCATCTAGACGGATAAAAATTGACGGGGCGGCTCAGTTGGGTACAATTCAATATAACTTATGTGGTTTTGTTATAACGCAGGGCAAAAATAATGAAGTGGAACGGTGAATATATCTACCCATACGCTGAACATGGTCGTAAGAGCCAACAGGTAAAAAAAGTGACGGTGTCTATTCCGACCCGCGTACTGAAAGTTCTTACGGATGAGCGAACTCGCCGTCAGGTTAACAATTTGCGCCATGCTACCAACAGCGAACTACTGTGTGAGGCCTTTTTACACGCTTTTACAGGCCAGCCGTTACCCACAGACGATGACTTGAAAAAAACGAACCCTGAGAAAATACCAAAAGCGGTGCGAGATGAGCTGGAAAAACGTGGTTTGCCCATCCCCACCGACGACGAATTGGACGATTAATCCATCATATAATTGTCCGGCATATCGATTTTGGCGACGCCGGACTTCACTGCGGCCTCCGCAACTGCGCGGGCAACGCGCTGACACAAACGTGGATCAATAGGTTTAGGAATAATGTAGTCTCTGCCGAAGGTTAGCGACTTTTCACCCGCACCTTTTAGGACCGACTCAGGTACCTCTTCTTTGGCTAATTGGCGAATGGCTTCTACCGCTGCCACTTTCATTTCGTCATTAATAGCGGTAGCTCGTACGTCTAACGCCCCACGGAACATGAACGGAAAGCAAAGTACGTTATTCACCTGATTTGGATAGTCAGAGCGACCTGTCCCCATAATAAGGTCATCCCGCGCAGCCATTGCTACTTCAGGTTTAATTTCCGGGTCAGGATTAGAGCAGGCAAATATCACCGGGTTGGGTGCCATGAGTTTTAACTCTTCCGGGCTTAATAAATCAGGGCCCGACACGCCAACGAAAATATCTGCACCGTCAATAACGTCTTTTAATGTGCGCTTGTCGGTGTTGTTTGCAAACAGTTGCTTGTACTCATTTAAGTCGTCGCGGCGTGTATGAATAACGCCTTTTGAGTCGAGCATATAAATGTGCTCGCGCTGAGCGCCGCATTTAATCAGCAACTCCATACAAGCAATAGCGGCAGCGCCGGCACCTAAACAAACAATGCGTGAGTCAGCCAGTTTTTTACCCTGAATTTCCAGTGCGTTGAGCATACCAGCAGCAGTCACAATAGCGGTGCCGTGTTGGTCGTCATGAAAAACCGGGACGTTGCAGCGTTCAATCAGCGCCTGTTCAATTTCGAAGCACTCGGGTGCTTTAATGTCTTCTAAGTTAATACCACCGAAGGTATCGGCAATGTTAGCGACCGTATTGATAAAGTCCTGTGTGGTGCGGTGACTCACCTCAATATCTATTGAGTCCAGCCCGGCGAAGCGCTTGAACAACAGCGCTTTACCTTCCATAACCGGCTTAGAGGCTAACGGACCTAAGTTACCTAAACCAAGAATAGCGGTGCCGTTGGAAATAACCGCGACCATATTGCCTTTTGCGGTGTAACGATAGGCATTGTCCGGGTCTTGTGCTATTTCTCGCACGGGCTCGGCAACACCTGGGCTGTATGCCAATGCTAAGTCTTTACTGGTTTCAGCGGGGGTGGTGAGCTCAACCGATATTTTTCCGGGGGTTGGGTATTCGTGGTAGTCCAGTGCCTGTTGGCGAAAGTCAGTCATGAGGTGCGTTGCCCAATTTGCGTTACTGAGAATAATGACAGTCTATCGCTTCTCAGTGAAGAAACAAATCATACCTCCCGTAAGTTAGCTGGCAGTAAACTTTTAGGGTGGTTAAAAGTACACCGGTTAACTTTTCTTTAACAATAGGCTTTTCAGCGGTGCGGGAAATAAAAAAGGCGCTGTTTAGCGCCTTTTCTAATAAATCTACTCTAAAGTAGCGTTTTCTGTAGTTTTTCTTAGGCTTATTTCTTGCCCAGAGAACCGAAACGCTTCTTAAATTTGTCGACACGACCACCAGTGTCCATTACACGTTGCTTACCAGTGTAGAATGGGTGGCACTCTGAACATACGTCAACCAGCAAGTCTTCAGTGCGGGTAGAGCGAGTTTCAAATTTATTACCGCAAGAGCAAGTTACAGTAATTGCTTCGTACTTAGGATGAATACCTTGTTTCATGGGGTTACCTCAGTTATGGGCCGCATCGCCATTCGATCCAAAGCCGAACACCATGCGCAAAAAAACATCAATGATTTAAGAGCCGCGCATTTTATGCGATCAACGGCTTGTGATCAAGCACAATCTATTGCCTTGTATTATCGGTGCCCGCGTTTCAAAATAGAGCCATGACGCAAGCCAATACCAGTGGTGAGCGGCGCTATAAAATTGCGTTGCCACTGCCTCTTAGACAAACTTATGACTACCTGTGCAACAGCCCTGAGCCATTGCCGCAGGGCGTAAGAGTGCGCGTACCTTTCGGGCAACGTCAGCTGGTTGGCTATGTTGTCAGTGAAGCAAATGATCCTGCGCCTGAATTTGAGCTGAAATACGTAAAAAACGTGCTCGACTCTAAGCGGTTATGGCCAGACGATGTGTGGCAACTCGTCAACTGGGCGGCCGATTACTACCATCACTCGTTGGGTGACGCGGCGGCAAACAGTTTGCCGGTGCTGTTGCGAAAGGGCGATGCACCCGAGTATTTAACCGAAACCTTCTACGCGTTAACCGACTTGGGGCTGGCACAGTCCATTAACGACTTGAAAGGGGCAACACGACAACAGCAGGTGTTGGCCGCTCTGAAGCACCAACCGCTGCGGCGCAGTGACTTAAGTGATATTGGCGTAAGCTCGGCGGTGCTCAGAACGTTGCAGGATAAAGGTTGGATAACCGTTCAGGAACGGGCGCCGAAGAAGCCGAAAGACTGGCGCAGTCAGCAAACGGTATTGCATGAGGAAGGTCACTCGCTGAATACCGAGCAGGCTGTGGCGGTATCGACCATTAACCAGCAGCGCAAGCATAGTACGTTGTTGCTGGAGGGGGTTACCGGCAGTGGTAAAACAGAAGTTTATTTACAAGCCATGCAACCGGTGCTGGAACGTGGTGAGCAAGTGTTGGTATTGGTGCCGGAAATTGGCCTGACACCGCAGACTTTGCAGCGCTTTAAAGAACGCTTCGATGTGCCTGTAGTGATGCTGCACTCTGCCATGAGTGACCGCGAGCGCTTAAATACCTGGCTGGATGCAAAGCATGGCCATGCTGCGATTGTTATTGGTACCCGTTCGGCGGTGTTTACTCCCTGCCAAAAGCTGGGTCTTATTGTTGTGGATGAAGAGCATGACTTGTCTTACAAACAGCAGGACGGCTTTCGGTATCATGCGCGGGACTTAGCCACAAAACGTGCGGCGCTTCTAGACATACCGTTGGTACTTGGCAGTGCGACAGCCTCTTTAGAAACGTTAAATAACGCGGTGAGTAAACGCTTCCACTGGCTTAAGTTGGGTCAGCGAGCCGGCGGCGCGGAAATGGTCAAGCACGAGCTTATTGACTTGAAACAGCAACCGGTAAAAGCGGGTATTTCAAAAGCGTTGCAGGAGCAAATTCAAACCGAAATTGAGCGCGGCAACCAGGTGTTACTGTTTTTAAACCGCCGTGGCTTTGCACCTGCTTTGATGTGTCATGAGTGTGGCTGGCTGGCGCAATGCCACCGTTGTGACGCTTATTACACCGTGCATAAGACTCACCAGCAATTGCAGTGTCACCATTGTGGTAGCCAGCAACGAATACCGCGACAATGCGACTCGTGTGGTTCGCCGCAGCTTATTTCGCACGGGGTTGGCACTGAGCAGCTGGAACACACGTTAAAAGAAATGTTCCCGGGGCGTGGTGTGCTGCGTATTGACCGAGACTCTACACGTCGCAAAGGTCAGCTGGACGAATACCTACAAAAAGCGACTAATAACGAGTACCCGCTGTTGGTTGGTACGCAAATGCTGGCAAAAGGGCACCATTTTCCCAATGTTACTCTGGTCGCTTTGCTGGATGTCGACGGTGCGCTTTATAGTGCCGACTTTCGGGCTGCGGAACGTCTGGGGCAGCTGTATACCCAGGTCGCCGGGCGTGCCGGGCGAGAGCATAAAGCGGGTAAAGTGGTATTGCAGACCCATCACCCTGAACATGAGCTCATTCAGGACTTGCTCAACAACGGGTATTCACATTTTGCGTTAACTGCCCTTGCTGAACGTCAGCAAAGTGAGCTGCCGCCATTTTCTTATTTGGCGCTGTTTCGGGCAGAAGCAACCGACCGCGATACGGTCATACAGGCAATGACTCAAATTCAGCAGTTAATGCCCGACGTAGAAGGGGCTTTTTTATTAGGCCCAATGCCGGCACTAATGGAACGTAAAGCCGGTCGTTACCGGTATCAATTGCTGTTACATTGTCCTTCAAGGAAGCTGCGATTCCAGCTTATTGAGCACTTGCTGCCGCAAATTAACGCCTTGCCGTTATTGAAGAAAGTACGTTGGTCGCTGGATATCGACCCACAAGACTTTAGCTGATTAACGCTTAAGCGGTTTTTTTTATCGGGCGTAGCGATTAAACTATACGCTTTGAATTTGAGCGTCTTGAATTTCCTCTTCGATTTTTCATACAGGTAGTCGCATTAATGAAAGAACAACTTGAACAGTTACTGGCCGAAGCGATTGGTCAACTTAAAGCACAGGGCACATTGCCTGATGATCTCCCAGTAAACATTAAGTTGGACCGTCCCCGAGACAAATCGCACGGTGATTTTGCGACGAACCTCGCACTGATGTTAGCGAAGCCTGCTAAGTCAAACCCGCGTCAGTTAGCAGAAGCCATTATTGAGGCAATTCCAGAAAATACGTTGCTGGCAAAAACTGATATTGCCGGGCCGGGTTTTATTAATTTCACTATCTCTCAGGACCAGTTGAAAGATCAGCTGAGCGCTATGTTCAGTAGTGACCGCTTGAACGTCGATGTCGCGGATAACAGCGAAACCATCGTTATTGACTACTCGTCACCAAACCTGGCGAAAGAGATGCACGTCGGCCACTTGCGCTCGGCCATTATTGGCGATGCGGTGTCTCGCGTGAGTGAATTTTTAGGTCACAAAGTCATTCGGCAGAATCATGTGGGCGACTGGGGCACACAGTTTGGTATGTTGTTGGCGTACATGGAAGCGCTGGACAATCAGTCGGCTGAGTACGAACTGAGCAACCTGGAAACTTTCTACAAAGCGGCGAAACAGCGCTTTGACGAAAGCGAAGAATTTGCCGACCGCGCACGTCAATTGGTGGTGAAGCTGCAGTCTGGCGACGAATATTGTTTGAAGCTTTGGAATCAGTTTATTGATGTGTCACTGAGCCATTGTCAGGACGTTTACGACCGTTTAGGTGTTAAGTTAACGCGCGACGACGTGATGGCAGAAAGTGCCTACAACGATAAGCTGCCGGGCGTTATTGAGCATCTGCGTGAAAAAGGGCTGTTAACGGAAGACCAGGGCGCACAGTGTGTTTTCCTAGAAGAATTTAAAGGCAAAGAAGACGAGCCTCTGCCAATTATTGTTCAGAAAAAAGGCGGCGGTTACTTGTACGCAACTACTGACTTAGCAGCTATTGAATATCGCCAAAAAGTCTTAGGTGGTGACCACCTCATGTACTTTGTCGATGCGCGTCAGTCATTGCACTTTGATCAGATTTTTACACTGGCTCGCAAAGCCGGTTTTGTCGAAGGCGATATTAAACTGGACCATTACGGCTTCGGTACGGTTATGGGCAAAGACGGTAAGCCATACAAGAGTCGAGACGGTGGTGTGACTAAGCTGGCTGACTTGCTGGACGAAGCGGAGCGCCGCGCACTGGAGCTGCTGCAGCAAAAAACAACCGACCTAACCGAGGAAGAGCAAAAACGCGTTGCGGAAGTGGTCGGCATTAGTTCAGTGAAATACGCCGACTTATCGAAAAACCGCACCAGCGACTACATTTTCGACTGGGATCACATGCTGACATTCGAAGGCAATACGGCCCCGTATTTGTTGTACGCCTTTACCCGTGTGAACAGTATTTTTTACCGTCTGGGTGAGACTGGTTTTGATGAAAGCGCCGACTTCATTCTAGACGACGAGCGTGAACTTGCGCTGGCAAACCAATTGGTTCGTTTCAACGAGGTGTTGGTTCAGGTGCAGAATAAAGCCATGCCGCACTTCTTATGCGGTTATTTGTTTGATTTGGCGGGGCGTTTCTCGAGCTTCTACGAAGCCTGCCCAATTTTGAATCAGGAAGACGAAGCACTGCGCAACAGTCGTTTGAAGCTGGCAAGGTTAACGGCCAATGTCTTGAAACAGGGCTTAGATTTACTGGGTATTCCAACGCTGGAGAAAATGTAGTTGAGTATGGATTACGCGAATCGTAAGCCGAAACAAAACAAGCGCAAGCCGTCGAAGAAAAAAGACAGCAATAAGAAAACACAGCGTGGGGCAAAGCCGGTTCATGACAGACAGCCAGTCCCCTGGGCTATCGTGATTATTGCAGTCGCAATTATTGCTGGCTTTGTCTATTTTCTGGTGTCTATTAGCGGCAAGTCGGAGGAACAGGCCAACCAACCTGAAGTTCAGGCACCGCCGGCGGACCTGCTTCCGGAGAAGTCAGCTGAGCGCTGGCGCTATATTGAAGAGCTGGAAAGCAAAGAAGTGGAAGTTGACGTGCCTGAACGCGAAGTGGGACCACCAAAACTTATGCAGTGCGGCTCATTCCGGCAGCAGTCTGACGCTGAGCGTTTGCGCGCCCAAATTGCGATGGCGGGGTTAGAGTCGCAGGTTCGTGCCACCGAAGGCAGTAACGGGTTATGGTATCGCGTTATCCTGGGCCCTTATGAAAGCAAACGTGACGCCGAGCGTGATCGCCATAAGTTGCAGCGTAATCAGGTATTTGGTTGCGCTATCTGGAACTGGAACATCGATTAGTCTCAACCCACCATTGAAAAATCCTCAAAGGACCCTCAGATACTGGTCATCGTTGTCAGAAATTGACGCAAAGACAAAAAGAGGGTCCAGATTTGACTACTATCGTATCAGTACGCCGTGGTGACAAAGTTGTCATTGGTGGTGACGGCCAAGTATCTCTTGGCAACACTGTAATGAAAGGCAATGCTCGCAAAGTTCGCCGTCTCTATAATGACCAGGTGTTGGCTGGTTTTGCCGGCGGTACAGCGGACGCTTTTACCTTATTCGAACGTTTTGAAGCTAAACTCGAACAGCACCAGGGCAACCTTATGCGTGCTGCCGTCGAGTTGGCGAAAGACTGGCGCACCGATCGGGCGTTGAGGCGTCTGGAGGCTTTGCTAGCGGTTGCTGACAAAGAGTCCTCATTAATCATTACCGGGAACGGCGACGTCGTTCAGCCGGAAAATGACCTCATTGCTATTGGCTCGGGTGGTCCTTTTGCCCAGTCTGCCGCTCGCGCTTTATTAGAGAATACTGAACTAAACGCCCGCGATATTGTGGAAAAATCACTGACCATAGCGGGTGATATCTGCGTTTACACCAACGGCAATCAAACCATTGAAGAGCAAGAGTCGATTGTCGAAGACAAGATAACTAAGGGGAAAAGTTAAGATGTCGGAGATGACCCCAAGAGAAATCGTTGATGAATTGAACCGCCATATTATTGGTCAGGACAATGCAAAAAAAGCTGTGGCGGTGGCGTTAAGAAATCGCTGGCGCCGCATGCAGCTCGATGATGACCTGCGTCAGGAAGTAACGCCTAAAAACATTTTGATGATTGGCCCAACGGGTGTGGGTAAAACTGAAATTGCCCGCCGCTTAGCGAAGTTGGCAAAAGCGCCTTTTATTAAAGTTGAAGCGACCAAATTCACCGAAGTGGGTTACGTCGGTAAAGAGATTGAGTCCATTATTAAAGACTTAACTGATGTAGCAGTGAAGCAAACGCGCGAAGAAATGATGCAGCGCGTTCGCTACCGTGCAGAAGAAGCGGCAGAAGAGCGTATTTTGGACGTGTTGTTGCCTCCGGCGAAAACAACCTCTCAATCGGGCTGGGCACAGCAGGAAGAGAAGACCGAGAGCGAAGAGCAACGTGGTACGCGTCAGGTGTTCCGCAAGAAGCTTCGCGAAGGCCAGCTGGACGACAAAGAAATTGAAATTGATTTAGCCATGCCGCAAATGGGTGTTGAAATTATGGCGCCTCCCGGTATGGAAGAAATGACGTCGCAGCTACAGAACATGTTCCAGAACATGGGCAGCGACAAGACCAAAGCACGCAAAATGCGTATTAAAGACGCCTATAAGCAGCTGGTTGAAGAAGAAGCGGCCAAGCTCCTGAACCCGGATGACGTTAAAGAAGCGGCTATTGAGTCGGTTGAGCAGAATGGCATTGTCTTCTTAGACGAAATTGACAAAATTTGTAAGCGTGGCGACACCAGTGGTCCGGATGTTTCCCGTGAAGGTGTGCAGCGTGACCTGTTGCCATTGGTTGAAGGTACGACGGTAAATACTAAGCACGGTATGATTAAAACCGACCATATCCTGTTCATTGCTTCTGGTGCTTTCCAGATGAGTAAGCCGTCGGACTTAATCCCTGAATTACAGGGGCGCTTGCCTATTCGTGTTGAACTGGAAGCGTTAACCAGTGGTGACTTTGTGCGCATTCTGACAGAGCCAAGTGCGTCTCTGACGACACAATATCATGCGCTGCTAAACACTGAAGGTGTGGAAGTCACGTTTACAGAAGACGGCATTCAGCGCATTGCTGAAGTGGCTTTCCACGTCAATGAAACCACTGAAAACATTGGCGCGCGTCGCTTACACACGGTGCTGGAGCGTTTAATGGAAGAAATTTCATTCAACGCGACTGATCACAGTGGTGAAAAGCTAACGGTCGATGCGGCCTATGTGGATGAGCATGTCGGCCAACTGTCACAAGACGAAGACTTAAGCCGCTTCATCTTGTAACCGTAACGCAGCAGGACTAATAAGCCGCTGCCACATCGCGTGGTAGCGGTTTTTTATTGCCCTGAATTTGGCGCTCGATGAACTGTTCGGCAAACTGCTGACGCATAGGCGGTGAGTAGAAATAGCCCTGCATCATGTCGCAGCCTAGTTTTTGCAGAATGTCTTGCTGCTCTTCGGTTTCAATACCTTCTGCGATAACCCGCTTACCCAAGCCGTGGGCAAGGCGAATCATGGCTTTTAGAATAGTGACATCGTTATTGCTGTGTTGCAGCTCGCTAATAAAACTGCGATCAATTTTAATTTTATTAATGGGCAGCGAACGTAAATACGCCAGCGAAGAGTGGCCCGTGCCAAAGTCATCTATCGCGATACCGTAACCCATTTCACGTAACCGTTGAATCACGCTCATGCCGTTATGTAAGTCTGACATGGCAACGTTTTCAGTAATTTCCAGCTCCAGCCATTCTGGTTCAATACCAAACTCCTGCTGCAGACGTTCCATTTTCTCTATAAGCTGGAAGTGCTGAAATTGAGGTGCCGATAAGTTCACTGCAATGGGCCAGCACATACCAAATAGACGTTTCCAGTGAATGAGGATGTTGGCTGCCTCATTAAGCACCCAGTCATCGAGCTCGGCAGATAAACCTAACTGATCAATATAGGGCAAGAATTCAGCCGGACTCAGCAGGCCTCGCTCTGGGTGTTGCCAGCGAATGAGGGCTTCAAAGCCACAGAGCTGCTGATGGTCAAAGTCGAACTGTGGTTGCAAGTAGAGCTGGAACTCGTTGTTGCTCATGGCTTTGCGCAGTATCGGTTCCATATCCACCAGGTGTGAGTACATCTCGTCCATACCCCTTTCGTAAAAGGTGACTATGGGTTGGTGGGACTCTTTGGACTGCGTGAGTGCAATAGTGGCCTTGTTAATGAGTACTTCCGAACGTGTTCCGTGCTGCGGATACCGTGAAATACCCACTCCGGCCACGATATAGACGGTTTCATCGTTAACGTCAATGGGTTCAGCAATGCGGCTCTGGATTTCGACAGCAAGATCTTTAATACGACTACGGCTTTTCAGGTGGTCAAAAGCAACGGCAAATACGTCACCACTAATGCGGGCAACAGTCAGCGGTTGCTTGTAGAAGTTTTGCAGACGTCTGGCGACCTCCTTGAGGACCTGGTCGCCACCGCGAATACCCATGTTTTCATTAACCACTTTAAAACGGCTGATACCGACTAACATGATCGTTAAATGACGGTTATTACTTCGAGAGTACTCAATGAACAGCGGGATTTTACTGACTAACTGATCGCGGTTAGACACGCCGGTCAGTGCGTCATGAGTATGCAGATACTCGGCGCGCTGAATAGCGCGAACGGCGGTATTTCGCTCGGACTCTAACAACCAAATAATGATCCCGACCATAACAGCGGCAATAATTATAACGGTGACTAACGCCTGGAAGCTAAGTAGCCAGTCCAGTGAGTTATCGGTAATGGCATACAGGCCATAAAGTACGATGAAGTTCTTTATACCAATGCTGAGAAAGCCCGCAGAAACTAACTTAGGGCCAACGCCTGAGCCCAAACGTCGCCACATGAAAACACCGATAACGAATAACGCCAGGCCAGTAACCAGAAAGTGCATAAAGCCGGAATTCGGGCTACTCGATGTGTAGCTAATGGAGGGCTCTAGCCAGAAGTAAGAGATAATGCCGCCAAACAATGACGCGGCATAAGCAACGTACAGCCAGTATTGCTTCGGTTTGTTATTAAAAACAGCACAGCTGGCGCCGAGACCAATAAAGGTTATAGCCAAATACTGTAGGGTCAGAGCAATACCCTGTAAGCCACTGGACCATCCCAGGGTTGATTCCGGATCGACCATGGCGCTGCCGGCTAATAGTGCCCGAATAAGTTCACTGGGACCAAAAGCGAAACAGGCAAACGACCAGTAACGCAGGTAATCTCGGCGGTAGAAGCTATAGTAATACAGAAGTAGGGCTGCGAAACCCAGTAAAAACAACGCTTGTATTGAATGCGTAAAGGTTTCTATGGCCAGACTGGTGATCAGATCGAGCTGAGGCATTAAGATTTAATCTGCTTTTATTATTCTTATAGTTACCTAGATTAAACGGGTTTTTATTCTATAATTCAAGAGGTTCGTTCACTGCTATTGAATCCTTTAGTAATAAGAGGATAGCAGGTATACTCCTAGCCCTAGCCAACAGCGACTTTAGGATACGCTCATGGAATACAATACTTCAGAACTTTGTGACCTATATCCCGACATGGTGGATGTGGTAGAACCCATGTTTGAATCCTACGGCGGACGACCGTCTTTCGGTGGGCGCTTAGTGATTGTTAAATGTCACGAAGACAAAGGCATTATTGAAGAAACAGTCGCCGAAGACGGTGGGGGTAAAGTGCTCTTAGTCGATGGCGGTGGCTCCTCACGTCGTGCACTTATTGATGCGGCCATTGCTGAGCAAGCCATGGACAACGACTGGGAAGGCATCGTTTGTTACGGCTCGGTCCGCGATGTTGATGCGCTGGAAGAGTTGGATATTGGTATTCTTGGCGTTGCCTCAATTCCGGTTGCTGCAATGAGCGACGGTATTGGCGAATTTAACGTGCCGGTGAATTTCGGTGGCGTTACCTTCCTGCCTGACGATCACCTATACGTTGACACCACAGGCGTTATCTTGTCACCAGAGCCACTTGATATTGAGTAATGAGTGATATTTCTTTTCTGGAACTGACAGACCCGGCGAAATGGGTCAATGTCAGAGAGCATGAAACGAAAATAGGTCAGGCAATACGGGTTCTTTCAGAAGAAGGGACCTACGAAGAGAGTTTAAAAAGTGCCTGGGACGACGGTCAGCGCGTTGCTTTAGTCGGTATTCCGGAGAGCATTGGTGTGCGAGGCAACCTCGGACGCGCCGGCGCAGAAGACGGTTGGCAGGCGTTCTTAAAAAGCTTTCTGAACCTACAAAAAACTGGTTTATTATCCACCCACGAATTGCTGTTAGTTGGTGCCGTAAATTGTGCCGACTTGATGGATAAAGCAGCAGATTTAGATGCGAAAAACCCACACGACTTAGCGGAATTAAGAGCGCTTTGCGCGCAAGTGGATGCGCGAGTCCGGGCTGTTGTAACCCCGCTGTTTGAACAAGGTTTTGAAGTGATTGTTATAGGCGGTGGCCATAATAATGCCTACCCGCTTTTGAAAAGCTTGTCGGAAGTCTCTGAAGAGGCTTGTGGCTCCGTCAACTTAGACCCCCATGCAGACTTTCGTCCAAGAGAAGGCCGTCATTCTGGTAATGGCTTTAGCTATGCTTACATGGAAGGGGCGTTAGAGTATTACCATGTGGTTGGCCTGCACCAGGGTAAAAACTCAGCCGAAAGCTTACGACAGCTGCAACACGCCGGTATGCGTTATCACACCTTACACCGACTGTACGAACGCCCATTTTATGAAGTGATGGATGAAGTGGTTGCCAAAGCAGACTCCTGGCAACGTCCGTTAGGTATTGAAGTGGATGTCGACGCACTAAATGCGGTGCCAGCCAGCGCGGTTAACTATGCAGGGTTGAGTTTGGCGCAGGGTTTTCAGTATGTAAAACGCTTGTCTGAAGTTAATGAAACCCGCTATTTGCACTTAGCAGAAGCGGCGCCGTCGCTGTGCAGCGCCGGTTTTGAAGAAGGCATGAAAATATGTGGCCAGCTGCTTAGCGAGCTGACCACGGCTTATTTACACGGTCGTGAGCGACGCCGCTAAACCACAATGTTTGCAGTGGGTTAACCCCGGTTTGGTAGGTTAGCTCTGCTGCATCCTGACATTTCCATAATGCTAAGTCAGCGTAATTTCCTTCAGCGATAACGCCTCGACTGTTTTCTCCCAGAGCTTTAGCCGCATTGACCGTAACGCCCCGCAAGCATTCCTCGGGGGTTAAATGAAAGAAGGTTGCCGCCATTTGTAGCATCAGCGGTAAATTATGGATGGGCGACGAGCCTGGGTTAGCATCGGTTGCTACCGCCATAGGTACCTTATATTTTCTTAATAACTCAATGGGCGGCTTTTGAGTGTCACGCAGAAAGTAAAAAGCGCCCGGTAGCAATACGGCCACAGTACCGTTCTCGGCCATTGCTTTAACACTGTCCTCGTCTAACTGCTCTAAATGGTCAGCCGACAGCGCTTGATACTCAGCCGCGAGTTTTGCGCCTTGTTGGTTGGTAATTTGCTCGGCGTGCAGCTTCACAGGCAAGCCAAGCGCTTTCGCCTTTTCAAATACCCGACGAGTCTGCTCTATACTGAAACCAATGCTTTCACAAAAGGCATCAACCGCATCGACAAGGCCTTCCTGAGCTAACGTCGGCAGAATGCTGCTGACAATGTCATCAACGTAGCCGTCGGCGTTATCTTTATATTCAGGTGGTACGGCATGCGCAGCAAGTAAGGTGGTTTTCACTTGTACGGGCAGTTTTTCGGACAGCTGACGAGCGACTTTTAACTGTTTTCGCTCGTTTTCCAAATCGAGACCATAACCAGACTTCACTTCCAGCGTAGTGACGCCTTGTGACATGAGCGTTTCTGCACGCTCTAAGGCAAGAGCCAGTAACTCTTCTTCGCTGGCTTCACGAGTGGCTTTGACGGTACTTTTAATACCGCCGCCCTGCTCGGCAATTTCCTGATAACTGATGCCATGCAGACGCTGCGCAAACTCATTGGCGCGAGACCCAGCCCAGACTAAATGCGTGTGGCAATCGATAAGTCCGGGTGTCAGCAACCCGCCGTTACCATCAACAACGTCCGCGGTTGGCGTTGCCGGGGCATCATAAGCAGGCCCCACAAACTCAACTTTACCGTCGTTGATAATAACCACGGCGTCTTGTATGAGCCCATAACCGGCGTCATCAGACATGGTAGCGGCAGTAATATTTTCGATGCGCTGCATAATAATCCTTTCTGATTTGCGATGAAAAAAAGAATAACAAAACAAGCTTGTATATACAATTATTCTCCACTAAACTTTCTCACCACAACTGCCTGTTTAGCGGTGAGGAATGCGGTGAATAAATTTACGAAAATTAAAGAGCACATTTATCACAAAATTGAGTCTGGCGAGTGGCCCGAAAACCACCCTGTTAGCTCGGAGAATGCCCTTTGTACACAGTTCTCTGTGAGTCGAATGACGGCGCGCAGAGCATTACAGGAGCTGGCTGACGAAGGGTTAGTGATACGCACTCAGGGCTCTGGCACTTATGTAGCGCCTATCAAGTCGCAAACGTCATTTATGGCCATTCGCAACATTGCCGACGAAGTACGCTCGCGTGGTCATGACTACCGCGCCAAAGTGCACCTGCTGAAAGAGCAGCCAGCCTCGGCACAAATTGCTGAAGCGTTAGAGTTAGAAGAAGGCGCTCCTGTGTATCACTCGCTGATAACGCACTACGAGAACGATCAGCCCGTGCAGTTAGAAGAGCGCTTCGTTAACCCGACGCTGGTGCCTGACTACCTCAAGCAAGACTACAGCAAAGTGACGCCGCACGAATATCTCTGTGTGGTGAGCCCACTGACCGAAGCCAGTCACCAAATTGAAGCTATTTTACCGGTTCATTCGGTGTGCCAATACTTAAGCATAGACCGTCATGAGCCTTGTTTACGAATTTTTCGCCGCACCTGGAGCTCTGGCGGCGTGGTCACTTTTGCCACGCTGACGCATCCGGGCTCTCGCTTTAAATTAGGCGGCCACCTAACGTTTAAGGAGTAATGTATGTCATTCACCCGTTTGGATAAAAGTCGCAAAATAAGCGCACCTCACGGCACCGAGCTAACCACTTGTAACTGGCAGGTAGAAGCGGCCAAGCGCATGCTCATGAACAACCTGGATGACGAAGTGGCGGAGCATCCGCAAGCTTTGGTTGTTTATGGTGGTATTGGTCGCGCGGCGCGTAGCTGGGAATGCTATGACAAAATTGTAGAGACGTTAGAGCGTCTAAAGCCAAACGAGTCATTATTGATTCAGTCAGGTAAACCAGTGGGCGTATTCCCAACGCATGAAGACGCGCCACGTGTGCTTATTGCAAACTCTAACCTGGTGCCCGAATGGGCGAACTGGGACCACTTTAACGAGCTCGATAAGAAAGGCCTGATGATGTACGGCCAGATGACCGCCGGCTCGTGGATTTACATTGGCTCGCAAGGCATTGTTCAGGGCACTTACGAAACCTTTGGTGCGGTGTCACGTCAGCATTTCGACGGTAACGCAAAAGGTAAGTGGGTACTGACTGGTGGTCTTGGTGGTATGGGCGGCGCTCAACCGCTGGCCGCGACTATGGCGGGCTTTTGTATGCTTGCCGTTGAGTGTGACGAAACCCGCATCGATTTTCGTTTGCGTACCCGTTATGTCGATCACAAAGCCACCAGCCTCGATGAAGCTATGCAGCTGATTAACGATGCTAAAGACAAGGGCGAAGCGATTTCTGTGGGTTTATTGGGCAATGCGGCAGATGTGTATGCAGAGCTTCAAAAACGCGGCGTAACGCCTGATGTTGTGACCGACCAAACGTCAGCGCATGATCCGCTACATGGCTATCTACCTCAGGGTTGGACACTGGATGACTACAAAGCGAAGCAGGAAAGCGACCCCAGCGGTACAGTAGCGGCGGCGAAAGAGTCGATGGCAGTGCAGGTACGCGCTATGCTGCACTTCCAGAAAGAAGGCGCTGCGGTACTGGATTACGGCAATAACATTCGCCAAATGGCCAAAGACGTTGGCGTGGATAATGCCTTTGATTTCCCGGGCTTTGTACCGGCATACATTCGTCCGCTGTTCTGCGAAGGCATAGGCCCATTCCGTTGGGTGGCACTTTCGGGTGACCCGGAAGACATCTACAAAACTGACCAGAAAGTCAAAGAGCTCATTCCTGATAATGAGCACTTGCACAACTGGCTGGATATGGCCAAAGAGCGTATTAGCTTCCAGGGCTTGCCGTCACGCATTTGCTGGATAGGCCTGAAAGATCGTGCCCGCATTGCTCGCGCTTTTAATGACATGGTTAAAAGTGGCGAGTTAAAAGCGCCAATCGTGATTGGTCGTGACCATTTGGATTCCGGTTCAGTTGCCAGCCCTAACCGCGAAACCGAAGCCATGCAGGACGGTTCAGACGCAGTTTCTGACTGGCCGCTGCTGAATGCGTTGCTGAATACAGCTGGCGGCGCGACCTGGGTCAGCCTGCACCATGGTGGTGGTGTTGGTATGGGTTACTCTCAGCACGCGGGTGTGGTGATTGTAGCCGACGGTACAGAGGCTGCCGATAAACGCTTAAGTCGTGTCTTGTGGAACGACCCGGGCACAGGTGTTATGCGTCATGCTGATGCCGGATACGATATTGCGAAAAACTGCGCCCGTGAACAAGGGCTTGATTTACCCATGCTGGAAGAGAAGTAAGGAGGTTGCATGAGTCATTTTGAATTACAGCCAGGAAAGCTGCAGCTAAGCGATTTGCGCAGCTGGTTTTACGAGCATCAGACGCTGAAGCTGTCTGATGAAGCAAACGACAATATTGCTACTTCCGCAAAAACTGTTGCTGATGTGCTTGACCAGGGACGCGTAGTTTACGGTATTAACACGGGCTTTGGCTTGCTTGCGAATACTCGCATTCCACCTGAGCGTTTGACTGATCTTCAGCGCCGCATTGTGTTGTCGCACGCCGCCGGCACCGGCGATTTAATGGAAGACGCCGTTGTACGTTTAATGCTGCTGTTAAAAGTAAATTCCCTGTCTCGCGGTTTTTCCGGCGTACGCCCGGTTGTCATTGATGCGCTCATTAAGTTGTTGAATGCAGAAGTGTATCCCTGCGTGCCTGAAAAGGGCTCAGTGGGTGCTTCAGGCGATTTGGCGCCATTGGCACACATGGTATTACCGCTGTTGGGCGAAGGAACGGTTCGTTATAAAGGCGAAGTATATGAGTCAAAAGAGGGCATTAAGTATGCCGGACTTGAGCCGCTGGAATTAGCTCCGAAAGAAGGTTTAGCTTTATTGAACGGCACCCAGGCATCGACCGCATTGGCCTTGGCGGGTCTGTTCCGTATCGAACGCAACTATCACGCAGCCATTTTGGTGGGCGCCACATCGGTAGAAGCCGCTATGGGCTCCCGTGCGCCATTCGATGAGCGTGTTCATGCTGTGCGTGGTCAGCCCGGCCAAATTAAAGCCGCCGAAATGTTCCGCCATGTGCTGACAGAAACGTCGGAAATTGCCAAAGATCACGAAGACTGCGAAAAAGTGCAGGACCCTTATTCATTGCGCTGCCAACCTCAGGTTATGGGCGCAGTTCTTGATCAAATGGAGCATGCTTCAGCGATTTTAGAGCGTGAAGCCAATGGGGTCACCGACAACCCGCTGGTATTCAGTGAAGAGCAGGATATTATTTCCGGTGGTAACTTCCATGCGGAACCCGTCGCTATGGCTGCCGATATTCTGGCTATCGCAGCCAGTGAAATTGGGGCTTTGTCAGAGCGTCGCAGTGCGCTACTTATTGATAGTAACCTAAGCAAGCTGCCAGCATTTTTGGTCAATGATGGCGGTGTGAACTCGGGCTTTATGCTGGCGCAGGTGACCGCAGCCGCATTGGCTTCTGAGAACAAAACCTTGGCGCACCCGGCTTCTGTCGACAGTATGCCAACCTCTGCTAACCAGGAAGATCACGTTTCGATGGCGACATTTGCAGCTCGTCGTTTGACCGATATTGCTAAAAATGTCAGTGACATTATTGCTATTGAGTGGCTTGAAGCGGCACAAGGTCTCGACTTCCGTCGTCCGTTGAAAGCTTCGGCAGCGGTTGAAACCGCCTTTAACTGCTTGCGTGAACAGGTGGCTTACTACGACCAGGATCGCTATTTTGCCCCGGACATTAAGGCAGCCAGTGACTTAATTCAGAAGGGTGAGTTAGCGGCAGTAGTGAAACTACCGCATATTTTGTCTTAAGCTTTGGTTCTAAGCGTTAGTCGCGCTTAGCCAATACAACGAAGCGGCCGGTAAATTCAGCGACCGGTCGCTCGTCATCCAAAATTTGCGCCTTCATCATTAAACGCGCATTTTTCCCTTCTTTAAGCGCCGAGAAGTCTCCCGTGACATCGCTTAACCGGGCGACAGCCCGTGGCTCCTGTGTGACCGGCTTATGATAATGGATATTGCCGTCACCCAACACAACTGAGCCTTCCAATTCTCGCTCGAGTAGCTGCAAGTGCAATAAGCCCCAACAGGTTAAAGTGCCCAGTGAATAGATGCTGCCGGCAAACATGGTGCCATGCACATTGATGTTACGTGATAACTGCGCGCGGGTTTCAAAAACACGGCCGGTATACTGATGAATTTTAATACCCATGGCGTCCGAGATAGGAATGTCTTCCTGCCAGGTCTTTTGCAGCTCTGCACACCAGTCCGGACGGTAAATTATACGGTTGTAGTCGTTAAATGACTTGCGTAACTGGTGTTCAGCCATGGGGTTATTGACCGTATCCGCTTCTTCAACAACGCCGTAGCCACACTTTTTATAAAAGCCGATGGTGTTGTCGCGCGAGTTAATAACAACGTGGGTGGCGCCCTCTTGGCGTGCGGCTATTTCTAACGCGTAAATAATGGCAACGCCATGCCCTTCTCCCCGATATTCAGGTGCAACCGCCATAAAGCGTATTTGTGCTTCTTCCGGGCTGTTAAAGTGCAGTCGACCGACAGCGACGGCTTCGTCCGCTTCATTCACTACCATGCGATGGTGGCCAACTTGATCGTATTCGTCCTGCTCAGAGCCTAATGGGCGCTGAAAAGGCTCCCGCAATACCCGCCAGCGTAAGTAATAATAACGTTCAAGTTCGGTGTCGGTTTGTGGTGTTATAACGCGATACATGGCATTACACTCTTAACTCAAAAGTAACGGGGCCGTCATTGACCAATTCAACCTGCATATCGGCAGCGAACTGACCGGTTTCAACAGGTAAGCGCTGTTTTTTCATGGCGTCGCAGAACCTTAAGTATAGTGCTTTCGCCTGGTCAGGCGTTGCTGCCGACGAAAAACTTGGACGGCGGCCTTTGCGTGTATCTGCTGCCAGTGTGAACTGTGACACCACCAACACAGAGCCTGACTCATCAATAACGCTATTATTCATCTTGCCTTCGCTGTCTGTGAAGACGCGGTAATTGGCAATGCGTTGAGCCAACTTGTCAGCGGCTGCTTCGTCGTCTGCGTGCTCAACACCCAGTAATATGAGCAGCCCTTTATCAATGGCGCCGACTATCTGATCGTCGACTGTAACTTTCGCTCGTGATACGCGCTGAATCAGTCCTATCATGTTAACCCGAGTCTGTTAAAACGAGCCTGTTATGGTCTTTTAAAAAGGGCCTAAGGTCAATCGGAAGTCGGCTCTTCCGGCAGCTGTTGATATTCTTCCAGGCTGACGGTTAACACTGCGCCGGTCAGTACAATCATCCAGGACAGGTAAACCCAAATAATGAGAATGGGTACCGTTGCAAGCGCACCGTAAATAGCCTGATAGGTCGGAAATGAGGTGATATACAACGAAAAAAGCTGTTTGCTGAGCTCGAATAAAATCGCTGCAATGGCGGCCCCAAATGCAGCGTAACGCAGTTTAACCTGACGGTTTGGTACCAGTTGATACATTAACGTGAAAAATATGAAAGAGGTGGCTATCGGCACCATCCATAACGTGAAACTGCGTGCACCAGAAATATATTCATCAGCGAACTGACTTAATGAAATAAGGTAAGACGTTGCTGCGAGGCCGGAGCCAATCAGTAATGGTCCCAGAGTTAATAGCATCCAGTATACTGCGAAAGAGACCAGCCAGTGGCGTTTATTCACGTCGCGCCAAATGTTGTTTAACGCCTTGTCTATAGCTGACATGAGCGTGATGGCGACAATAAACAAAAAGCCGACACCAACGGCTGTCATTTTTGAGGCGTTAGCAACAAACTCATTAATGTATTCCTGCAGTTGCTCGCCGGAGGTGGGTAACAAATTCGCGAACAACGCCTGTTCCAAGTTACCTTTTAGCTCTTCAAAGACCGGAAATGCAGAGAAAATGGTAAACATAACGACAAGCAGCGGTACCAGGGACAGCAGACTCACATAGGTTAAGTGCCCGGCAGTCACATTAATACTGTCGCTGTTAAACCGGCGTCCGAAATAAGTTAAAAACCGCCAGGTTTCGCTAACGTAATGTTTCCAGTCTATTTGCTTCATGCGATTGAGCCGCTTACCTGTCCGTTGCGTAGTCATTAAAGACTATCATGATTGAGGATACGCGAAATGGCAATGGTGATATTGGGCGCTGGCGGTGTGATAGCACAGAGCTGCCTTATTAGCGTGGCTATAATTGATCTGATAAGAGAGTTGTTTGGTAGAAGACGATAAGACTTTATTTGCTTTTACGCTGAGAATGTCGGTTAATTGGTAATAAGGCCTTTCAGTGTAAGGAGTTTTTATGCTTTATATTTTAGCGATTTTATTTCCGCCGCTGGCGATTTTGTTCACGGGGAAAATTTTCCAGGCTATTTTTAACCTCATTATTGCCGTGGTTGGCGTTGTGTTGTTCGTTGTCTCGATCGGTGCCTTAGGTATCGTTTATTTAATTGCGATTATTCATGCCATTATCGCAGTGCACGACTATCGACAACGTAAGCGAGATGAGCGACTGATTAATTCGGTACGAGGAAAAGACTAATGAAACAGTGGATTGTTCCGGCAGTTGCTGTGGTAGCACTGACTGCCTGTCAAAGTGCTTACTACGGCACCATGGAAAAGTTTGGCGTTGAGAAACGCGACATTTTAGTCGACCGTGTTGACGATGCCCGCGACTCGCAAACTGAAGCTCAGCAAGAGTTCCGCTCGGCTTTTGAACGCTTGGACGAAATGCTGAACATTGAAGGCGGTGAACTGGAAGAAACCTACAACGCACTCAATGACGACTACGAGGACAGCAAAGCAGCCGCTGAAGATGTGAGAAATCGCATCGACGCGGTCGATGACGTAGCTCAGGACTTATTTGACGAATGGAGTGAAGAGCTCGGCGAGTACAGTAATGACAATATGCGCCGCCAAAGTGAACGCCAACTTCGTGAAACAGAACGTCGTTATGCGGAGCTCCTGCGAGTTATGGAACGGGCTGCCGACAAAATGCAGCCAGTACTGGATAAAATGCAAGATAACGTGCTTTACCTGAAGCACAATCTAAACGCGAAAGCGATAGATGCCATTAGAGGTGAATTTAACAGCCTGCAAAATGACATTTCATCGCTCATTGCTGACATGGAAGCCTCAATCGAGGAATCGAATCGCTTTATTGAGTCAATGCAGCAGTAATAATTAGGAGACAGTATGACGGTATTATTTATCGGGGGCAGCCGCCGCAAAGAATCACTGAATGCAAAGCTTAAGCATCGATTAGTCGAGGTGGCTGAAAAGCATGGTATACAGCATAAGCTGCTCGACGCCGATGCGCTGGATGCACCGATTTACCATGGGGACTTGGAAGAAGCAGAAGGTGTACCAGAGTCGATGCAGGCGTTGGCGAAAGCCATTGATGCCGCAGACAAAGTGGTGTTAGTGAGCCCGGAATATAATTCGTCGGTATCTCCGTTAATTAAAAATGCGATTGACTGGGTGTCTCGCGTTGATATTGGCGCCTGGGGCAATAAAACCGTTCTGCTGGCGGCCGCGTCACCTGGTGGCCTAGGTGGTTTGAGAGCGGTCAGTCATTTGCGTGACATACTGGCGAACGTGGGGGCGTGGACGGCACCTATGTGTGCAAGCTGTCCTAAAGCGAATGACAGCGCTATCGCCTCAATGGACGAAGAGTTTCTGGTTAATTTCTTGCGCCAGGGAGACAGCCGTTAGTGATTGACTGGCAATTGGTTCAGGAACTAGGCCCATACTATTTGGGCTTTGGCTGGCGCCGGCGACGCGGCGACAGCAATGAACCTTAGTGGTGTTTAACGCGGCAATCCTTTGACATAAGTGTCTATAGCGGTATTGCCGTACTCAACCAACGGGAAGAAGTCGGGCGCCAGTAACCAGTTATAAATGAGCCCATCAACTAAAGAAAACAAACCAATAACTGCCGTTCTTGCATTGACAGACTGAGCGATTTCGCCAGCGTCTATAGCTTTTTGGAAAAGACCTTCAACATCATTAATACACTCATTCCGGCCGCTGACGTGGCGAAGTTTTATAGGGTTAACCTCGTCGATATATTCGCACTTGTGCAGCAGTATACTGGCAAGCGATTGTACCTGTGGCTCGTTTTGAACCCTTGCCAAAAACTCTTTAGAGCGGGCTTTTATTTCTTCAAGAATCTCAAACTCACTGGTTTCTGAAATTTGCTCACGCATTTCGTCGATAGGCAACTTAACGCGCCCCATCAACGACTCAATGAGATCCATTTTATTTTCAAAATGATGGTAAATCGCACCACGAGTGACGCCTGCTTTCTCTGCCACTTGCATCATAGACGTCTGGGTAACCCCCTTTTCACTGAACAAAGCTTCTGCAGCGTCCAGTAACTTGGAGCGAGTTTCCATGGCGTCTTCTTTTGTGCGTCTAACCATTGTGAACTCCAATTACTTAACATTCGTTCATTATTATAACGGATTCTATTTAATCATGCACATGTGTATGTAAAAGATTAGGCAACTAAATTCAAACATTTGTTCCAAATTGGTTGTCGAAATGGTTTTAGACCCCAATAATGAAGTTATACATTTAACGAAAAGAGGTGCGGCATGAAAAATGAGCTAGACACAAAACTGATGCTTGATGCTTACGAGAAAATTCAGACTCATGGTGAAGCTCGCCAGGGACGCCATTATTTAGATGGCATTGAAGCTTATACCGACCACGACGGCTATACGGTGTTTTTAGAAGGCTACGGTGTGACGCTGACGCTGCAGTTTCATAGCTCTTATCATCTGAATTACGAAAATCAGTCGCAGGTTGATAAGTTTATTAGAGCGGTTAAGAATATAGCCGAAGGTTACGAAACGCCAGGGTATGAACGATGACTGAACAAAAAGCCTATACGGCGATGGAGGAAGTCGCTCATGCATTGACGCATGGCATGGGTGCAGTATTAAGCATTGCGGCTTTGGTTGTCATGATACTTTGGTCCGTCGCGTATGGTGATGCTTGGCACGTGGTAGCAGCCAGCATTTACGGGGCTAGTCTTATTTTGCTTTACACGGCTTCGACGCTTTATCACGCGTTTCCATGGCCGAATATTAAGGCCGTTTTTCAGCAGCTTGATCATGCGGCTATTTATATTCTCATTGCCGGCACCTATACACCTTTTGCACTGATAAACTTACGTGGCGCCTGGGGTTGGACGTTATTGGGCATAGTCTGGGGCATAGCAATAGTCGGGGTTGTCTTGGAGCTCGCTATGACCAAACGCATTAAATGGCTGTCACTAAGCTTATATTTAGGTTTAGGGTGGATGGCGCTTATTGCCATAAAACCCATGATAGATAATGTCGACTTCGGTGGCTTAATGCTATTGGTAGCAGGAGGTCTGGCTTATACTTTCGGCGTTATTTTTTATGTCTGGAAGTCACTGCCCTACCATCATGCTATTTGGCATTTGTTTGTCTTAGCGGGCAGTATTTTTCACTTCTTTTCTATTTTCTACTTTGTCCTGCCGCAACCGGAGCTTGTCGCTGCGAGTTAAACACAGTTGCTGCAAATGTCGACAGATACAAAAAGCCCCGCGTTCGAAGCGGGGCTCTTTCTTATTTGCTAAACGTCTATTTAGCTTTTTGACTCACGACCCAGTCGTTTACGCTCGTTCTCTGTTAAAGCGCGCTTACGAATACGGATGGATTCAGGTGTTACCTCAACCAACTCGTCGTCGTTGATAAACTCAAGCGCCTGTTCCAGCGTGTACTTAATTGGCGGGCTCAGTGTTTGAGCGTCGTCAGTACCTGAAGCACGAACGTTGGTCAGTTGCTTACCTTTAAGGCAGTTAACGGTTAAGTCGTTCGAACGGTTATGAATACCAATAACCTGGCCTTCATAAACTTCGTCGCCGTGCGCTGCGAATAATTTACCGCGCTCCTGCAGGTTAAACAGTGCGTAAGTCAGTGCTTTACCCTGGGCGTTCGAAATGAGTACGCCGTTTACGCGTTGGCCGATAGTGCCGCCTTTGTGCGGACCGTAATGATCAAACGTGTGATACATCAAGCCAGTACCCGATGTCAGTGTCATGAACTCGGTTTGGAACCCGATCAAGCCACGACTAGGGACTTCAAAATCGACACGGACGCGGCCTTTACCATCAGGTGTCATGTTGGTCATTTCCGCTTTACGCAGACCCAACTTCTCCATGACCGAGCCTTGGTGCTCTTCTTGGATATCGACGGTTAAGGTTTCGTAAGGTTCTAGCTTCTGGCCGTCTTCATGCTTGATGATAACTTCTGGACGTGACACAGCAAGTTCAAAGCCTTCACGACGCATGTTCTCGATTAATACGCCTAAATGCAATTCACCACGGCCTGATACGCGGAATTTATCCGGGTTGTCCGTTTCTTCAACGCGAAGCGCAACGTTGTGAACCAGCTCTTGCTGTAAGCGCTCAAGAATTTGACGTGAAGTAACGAATTTACCTTCTTTACCCGCGAACGGAGAGGTGTTGACCTGGAACGTCATGGTAACCGTTGGTTCGTCAACGCTTAGAGGTTTCATTGCTTCAGCTGCGCCAACAGCACAAACGGTATCTGAAATTTTCAGTTCGCCTAAACCGGTTATCGCACAAATGTCGCCTGCATGAGCTGATTCAGCGTCAATGCGGTCAAGGCCCAGGTAGTTAAATACTTTACCTATTTTACCGCTACGCTCTTTACCGTCAGCACCAACAATGGTCACCGGCTGGTTGACTTTCACGCTACCGCGAGTCACACGACCAATACCGATAACGCCAAGGTAGCTTGAGTAATCAAGCTGAGAAATTTGCATCTGTAAGTCAGCGTCAGGGTCTGCGTCTGGGTGGCTAACTTCATTGACGATAGTTTCGAATAACGGTGTCATGTTCTCGCCAACCGTTTCTTCTTCACGAGTCGCCCAACCGTTTAGAGCTGAAGCGTAAACCACTGGGAAGTCTAATTGCTCGTCAGTAGCGCCTAAGTTATCGAACAAGTCGAATACTTGGTCCATGACCCAGTCAGGGCGAGCGCCCGGACGGTCGATTTTGTTGATGACAAGAATTGGGTTCAAACCGTGCTCGAACGCTTTCTGTGTAACGAAACGAGTTTGCGGCATAGGACCGTCAACAGCGTCGACCACCAGCAATACGGAGTCAGCCATTGATAATACACGTTCTACTTCACCGCCAAAGTCAGCGTGTCCAGGAGTGTCCAGAATGTTGATGCGGTAGTCCTGCCAGTTAACGGCTGTATTTTTTGCCAAAATGGTAATGCCGCGTTCTTTTTCCAGATCGTTAGAGTCCATGATGCGCTCTTCGAGCTCACCACGACTTTCTAAGGTGCCAGATTGTTGAAGTAGTTTGTCGACCAGTGTGGTTTTACCATGGTCAACGTGCGCAATAATCGCAATGTTGCGAAGCTTATTGATATCAAATGCCTGAGTTGTCATTAAGAAAGCCTGTGTTTGTCGGTAGTGAGTGTAAACCCAACCCTTCCGACGGGGGTTTATGAAAAATAGCGGCGTATTCTACCTTCTTAGACTCTATTAAAAAAGACCTGATTGTTTTTTGTTCGCTATTTTTGCTGAATAATCGGACAATAGTTTCGAGGTTTATTGTGATCGTTTGCACTGCCATGGTGCGTAATGGGTGGTAATGGTGCAAATTTGTTGGTGCAAATAAAATGATTTCAAGCAACCTTTTGATTTATAAGGAAAAGTAAATTGGCATAAGCTTTGCTATACTGTGCCTGTTACTTTTAAAAAGACGCTGTCTACTGGAGGACAACATGTCAGCTGATAAGATTTTCGATACCATTAAAGAAAACGACGTAAAATTCGTCGACCTACGCTTTACCGATACTAAAGGTAAAGAACAACACGTCACTATTCCGGTGTCGCAAATCGATGACGACTTCTTTGAAGAAGGCAAAATGTTTGATGGCTCTTCAATTGCCGGCTGGAAAGGTATTAATGAATCAGACATGGTGCTGATGCCGGACAACGAGTCGGCAGTATTAGACCCGTTCACTGATGAAATGACCCTGAACATTCGCTGCGACATTTTAGAGCCTGAAACGCTGCAAGGTTACAGCCGTGACCCACGCTCTATCGCCAAACGTGCGGAAGAGTTCTTGCGCAGCTCAGGCATTGCCGATGAAGCTTATTTCGGTCCAGAACCAGAATTCTTCCTGTTCAACGATGTTCGTTTCCGTACCGATATGAGCGGTTCGTTCTACAAAATTGATGCTGATGAAGCTGAGTGGAACTCGGGTCGAGAATATTCTGAAGGCAACATGGCTCACCGTCCGGGCGTGAAAGGCGGTTACTTCCCGGTACCTCCGGTTGACTCAGCTCACGACATTCGTGGCACCATGAGTTTGGTTATGGAAGACATGGGTTTAGTGGTTGAGGCGCACCACCATGAGGTGGCGACAGCCGGTCAGAACGAGGTAGCGACCCGTTTCAACACCTTAACGACTAAAGCCGACGAGCTTCAGGTGTACAAATACGTTGTTCATAACGTCGCGCACTCTTATGGCATGACAGCAACCTTTATGCCTAAGCCATTAGTCGGTGATAACGGCTCTGGTATGCACGTACACATGTCACTGAACAAAGGCGGTGAAAACCTATTTGCCGGTGATCAGTACGCTGGTTTGAGTGAAACCGCGTTGTATTACATTGGCGGTATTGTTAAGCATGCTCGCGCGATTAACGCCTTCGCAAACGCATCAACGAACTCATATAAACGTTTGGTTCCTGGTTTTGAAGCGCCGGTTATGCTGGCTTACTCAGCGCGTAACCGTTCAGCGTCCATTCGTATTCCGTTGGTGTCGAGTGCTAAAGCCCGTCGTATTGAGGTACGCTTCCCTGATCCAAGCGCGAACCCTTACCTATGTTTCACTGCGCTGCTTATGGCTGGTCTTGACGGTATTCGTAACAAGATTCACCCGGGTGATGCAATGGATAAGGACTTATATAACTTGCCACCAGAAGAGGCAAAGGATATTCCGACCGTTTGTCATTCGTTAGAAATGGCGCTGGAAGCACTGGATAAAGACCGTGACTTCCTGAAGCAAGGTGGTGTCATGGACGATGACATGATCGATGCGTACATTGGTCTGAAGTACAACGAAGTTGAAACACTGAAGAAGACAACACACCCTGTTGAATTCGACATGTACTACAGTGTTTAACAACCTTTAGAGGGCGGTTTATACCGCCCTTTTTATTTGCACCAATGTGGTGCATAAGCTAATCTTCCCTTGTGAATACTCATTCTTTAATTAATCAACTTCTGACCGGGATACTCGTTTTAGACGAGAGTCTTATTATTCGCTACGTTAATTCGGCAGCGGAGTCCCTGTTTGATCATAGTGCGAAGCGTTTGCTTGGAGAGCCTTTCTCGACGGCTTTTTTTCAGTGCTCGTTAGCCAGTGAGACCATTGCAAACTGTTTTCAGTATGAGCAGCGAGTGTTAAATACCGATGTGGAATTCACCTTACATTCCGGGCATCGAATTACCGTTGATGTGTGCATTCAGACCATTCAGGATGACGGTCAAACACTGTTGTTGATGGAGCTTCGCAAGGCGGACCAACTGCGCCGCATTAATCAGGAAGACCAACAGCGGAACCAATTGTTTGCTACCCAGCATTTATTGCGTGGTATGGCGCATGAAATAAAAAACCCATTAGGCGGACTACGCGGCGCGGCGCAGCTGCTGGCGCGTGAGCTGAACGACGATTATTTAAAAGAATACACGGACTTAATTATCAGTCAGTCTGACCGTTTGCGTTTTTTGGTCGATCGCCTGTTAGGCCCTATGAAGCCCGGCAAGCGAGAACGGGTCAATGTGCATGAAATAACGGAGCGCGTGGCGAAGACGTTGTCTTATGAATACGGCGATGCACTGAACATTGTTCGCGACTACGACCCGTCATTGCCGGATATTATGATTGTCGAAGAAAGCTGTGAGCAGGTGTTTTTAAACATTGCAAAAAATGCAGCACAAGCGATGAACGGCAAAGGGAAGCTCATTGTAAGAACTCGGGTTGAGCATCAGTTAACGCTTTTCGGAGAGCGTTACCGACAATGCGCTGTGGTTCACTTTATCGATAATGGTCCTGGCATTTCGGACGAGCTTCGTAACACCCTGTTTTATCCGTTAGTTAGCGGCAGAGCAGAGGGTACGGGGCTGGGACTGTCTCTGGCGCAAACCATTGTGCACCAGCATAAAGGCAAAATTGAGGTCAGCTCTGAACCGGGACGTACTCAATTTTCTGTCTATTTACCTTATGTGAGTGAGGGCTCAGGAAATGACTGACGCAAGTTTATGGATAATTGACGACGATGAGTCCATTCGCTGGGTATTGGAAAAGGCCTTCGCAAACAGTCGTTATCGCGTACGCACTTTTTCTGACAGCGCTACATTTTTCAGCGAACTTGAACAGAGTCAGCCGAGTGTGGTGATGACGGATATCCGCATGCCCGGTGACGATGGACTGGCGGTGTTAAAAAGGCTGCAAGAAAACTACCCGGGTATGCCGGTAGTCGTTATGACCGCTCATTCCGACTTAGATACGACAGTTAAAGCCTTTCAGGGCGGCGCATTTGAGTATTTGCCTAAGCCGTTTGATATTGATGAGGCACTAACCACAGTAGACCGTGCACTACGACACCTGGCTGAGAATAAACAAGGTTCACAGCCCGCTAAAGTAGCAAAAGTTCCTGAAATTATTGGCGAAGCGCCTGCTATGCAGGATGTTTTCCGTGCTATTGGACGGCTGTCGTCATCCAGCGTGAGTGTGCTGTTAACGGGGGAAACGGGGACGGGTAAAGAGCTGGTAGCGCGAGCATTACATAAACACAGTCCACGAACTGAGAAACCTTTCATTGCGTTAAATATGGCTGCTATTCCGGGGGAGCTCATCGAATCGGAGCTGTTTGGGCATGAGCGTGGGGCCTTTACCGGCGCTGATAAAAAGCGCATGGGTCGTTTTGAACAAGCCAATGGTGGCACGCTGTTTCTGGATGAAATAGGCGATATGCCGTTGTCGGTGCAGACCCGGTTACTGAGGGTGCTCGCTGAAGGGCAGTTTTACCCGGTGGGGGCGCATCAACCCATAGAGGTCGATGTTAGGGTTATTGCAGCGACGCATCGTTCTTTGGAAGCATTGGTTGCTAAAGGTCAGTTTCGAGATGACTTGTATCACCGACTCAATGTTATTCGGCTTAAGTTACCACCACTGCGTGAACGAAAAAATGACATCCCTATGCTGGTTGAGCATTTCTTAGAAAGTGCCGCGAACGAACTTCATGTGACGGCGAAGAAGCTGTCTAAAGAAGCAATGGCAGCACTAAAGAATTACCGCTGGCCGGGCAACGTGCGTCAACTGGAAAATACCTGTCGTTGGTTAACCGTCATGGCGCCCGGTCAACGCGTGGGCGTCGACGACCTGCCTGAAGATATTATGACTAAAGACGACACTCGGACTGAGTCAGTCCCGACGATAAATCGTGAAACTTTAGACAGTTGGTTGGGTCTATTAAGCGATGAGCTGGCTACAATACCCAATGATAATACTGACGTACTGACTCAGTACCAGCGCCGACTCGAACAAATTGCTTTAGAACATGCGTTAGCCCGTTTTGACGGGCATAAACAAAAAGCCGCGCTATGGTTGGGTTGGGGGCGTAATACACTCACCCGAAAACGGAAAAACCTGCTAAAGTAAAAGTTCTGTAAATTGGGTCGTATATTGAGCGGTCATTTTGGATCATGGATTTATTTCTGGAGAGAACAACAAGTTATGAGACATTCAGTACTACTCATTGATGATGATAGCGAAATGTCCGTCATGCTGACGGAGTTGTTTAAACGTGAATCTGTTGATCTGACGACCGCCGAAGATGGGGTGACAGGGCTTGATGAAGCCCTTAATGGCGATTACGAACTCATATTGCTGGACGTTATGTTACCGGGCATTGACGGTATGCAGTTGTTGCAACGCCTGCGCCAGCAACATCGTGATACTGCTGTTTTAATGCTGACCGCTCGCGGCGACGACGAAGATCGTGTTATGGGTCTTGAGCTGGGTGCCGATGACTACTTGCCTAAACCCTTTAATCCGCGTGAACTGGTTGCCCGGGTAAAAGCATTGCTGCGCCGTACGCCAAATACGACCATGCAAAGCGAGAAACTGGACGTTTGTGGTATTAATTTGGATCCTGCAACCACCGAGGTTCATTGTGACGGCTCAGAACTGATACTGACGCCCACAGAGTTCGATATTTTACGTTGTTTAATGCAACAGGCTGGGCACATGGTCAGTAAAGATCAGTTGTCGGTCGCTGCGTTAGGGCGAAAAATGGAGCCGTTTGATCGCAGTCTCGATGTTCACATTAGTAATATCCGCAAAAAATTACCGACCAAACCTGATCGTATTCAAACGATTCGTGGTCGTGGGTATCGCTTACTTGCGAGTCTATGAAAACACGACGCACGCGGTGGTATCGGTCATTAACCTTAAGGTTGCTGCTGGTTTTCTGGGCGCTGTTGTCGATTACTGCCGCCAGCGGCTACCTGCTTGCGATATGGAACAAACCTAAGGCGGAGCTCTCTCCGCTTAAACCTGAAATATATCAAACCCTGCAACCTTTGCTCAGTGATGCTCTCACTTTTCACTCTCTTCAGCCAGGCAGACTCATTGCTGGCGACTACCGCGTGGCTGCTCAACTATCCAATACCGGCAGTGAAAAGCTTTTAATGGATGAATTATTGCGCATTAAACACGGCTCAACGTTACTGCGTATGCTTGGGCAGGAGCAGCCGCAACAAATTCCTTTGGATGAACGGCTGTTAATGGGACCTTTCGAGCTTAATGGCAATAAAATATTGGTCACGCGGCCGTTAGGTCCTGAGGAATACGTCGATAAAGAGCAACTTGAGCAAGAGTCGATGCAGGCGCGGGCACTGACCGTAATTATCGGCAGTGGTGTACTTGCTATTTTGTTAGGTATTTGGCTTATTCGCCCTATTCGCCGAATGATATTAGGTATGCGAGAAGTGGCAAAAGGCAGTGCAAAGCCCGACTTGAAGCGACTGCCAAAGCGGGGTGATGAAGTGGGTGAGCTGGCGCGAGCCTTGTCGCAAACCGCGTTGGACTTAGCCAAGTCGCGAGATGCTCAACGACGACTATTAAGTGATGTATCTCACGAATTGCGCTCTCCTATGGCGCGTATGCAAGTAGCGTTGGATTTAACCGAAACCGATGCGCATGAGGATGATCCGAACTGGCAGCAACTGCGCCGGGACACCGAACGTTTAAGCGTTATCATCGAGCGTATTTTGTCGCTTTCCCGCCTGGAAAATGGACTCATCGAGTTGAACAAGGAAGCGTTGGACAGTGGCGAATTGGTCCAGCAGCTTATTAACGATATGTGCTATCAAAAACCAGAGGTAGAAGAGCGCTTAGTGAAGCTCGGAGATGCCTGGCCAGAGATTGAAACTGATGCAGAGCTTTTCCGTCTGGTGCTTGAAAATATTGTGAGAAACGCTTTACATTACACTGAAAATACCGTGGAACTGTCTTGCGAAGTAGGTCGCGACAATATGTGTGTGATAATACGCGACCATGGCCCGGGTGTGGAAGAGTCGACACTTGTTAAGCTATTTGAGCCGTTTTACCGTGGAGACCCTGCCCGTCACCATAAAGCGGGCGTTGGCTTAGGTCTTGCTCTCAGCCAAAGAACAGCGGTAGTTCTCGGTGGCAGCCTCACCGCTAAAAACCATCCTGAAGGTGGACTGGAAGTCGTGCTAGAATTGCCAAAAAGGTAATTTGAGCAGCACGAATGTCGCTAAACGACTCTCTTAAACAAAAGCCTTCCGATGACTCGCCGAATTGGCGGGCCTTTTTTGATGACACTATTGTGCCTTTTTGGGACACAAAGGTTGAGTCGAAGTATTTTAAAGGTGACGACGGCTTAACGTTGCACTATGCCTCTTATAAACACACCCCAGAAGCGCCGCTGGTTGTTATTAGCCCGGGTCGCATTGAGTCTGCGTTAAAGTATCAGGAATTATTCTGGGAGCTGGCACAGTGCGGATACTCAGTCACTGCTATCGACCACCGAGGACAGGGGTTGTCGGACCGTTTGACAGACAACCCACATCAGGGGCACGTTGACAGTTTTGATGATTTTGTCCGTGATTTTGCACGATTTAACGATGAAATTGAGAAAGAGTTTGGCAATGTGCCAAAAACCCTGTTCTCTCACTCGATGGGGGGCACCATAGCTACGCTTTATTGCGCTAACTATAAGCATAGTTATCGGTCGCTCATTTTGTCAGCTCCTATGTTCTCTATTGATACAGGCGGTGTGCCGTACAGCTTAGCGAAGTTTGTCGTGAGTGTCGGGGCGCATCTGAACCGCTGGTTTGCGAGACCCTGGTATTTTCTGGGCATGAAGAATTATCAGCGTATTGCGTTTGAGGATAACGTTTTGACGCAAAGCCCGGCACGATACGATGCTTTTCGCGATGGGTATGAGGCTCAGCCTAGCGTGCAGCTTGGAGGCCCAACTTTTAATTGGTTGTATGAAGCGATAAAAGCTTCGGAGGCTGCGCAGGATGTCGTCAATAAAATAAACATACCGGTGACGCTATTTCGCGCCGGCGCCGACAAAGTTGTCTCGAAAACAGGGCAATTAGCGGTGGCATCAAAAGCGACAGCAGGTCACTTCACTTTCAGGACGATAGAAGGGGCGTATCACGAATTGATGATGGAAAAAGACTGTTACCGAACGCCCGTCTTGAATGCTATCGTTGAGCAGACCCTTCCACTATTGCAACAATCTCAGGGTCCATGTGCACAATAATATCGGCTCCCGGGAAGGCTTTCATCAGTTCAGCTTCAACGTCATCCGCAATGGCGTGGGCGCGCAGTAGCGATAAACTGTTATCGAGCTCAATGTGAAGCTGAATAAAGCGAACTGGACCCGCCTCACGAGTCCTTAAGCCGTGGAACCCCTTAACCCCGTCAACCGACATGGTTGCTTCGGCAATTTGTTTTTGGTGTTCCTCAGACAGCTCTCTGTCCATTAATGACTGGAACGCATCCCAACCAATTTTTATTGCACCAATTATAAGGTATACCGCAATGCCAATGGCGAATACGCTGTCTGCCCAAAACCATCCCATACTGGTTAGCATAAGAGCGACAATGACGGCCACATTCAGCAGAATGTCAGACTGGTAGTGCAAGTTGTCGGCTTGAATTGCCTGTGACTGCGTTTGTCGTATAGCAATGCGTTGAATAGTGATAAGAACCGCTGTAATAAGTATGGCGATAATAGAAACAATGATGCCGTAACCGGCTTTCGGAACACTGCCGCCCTGAATGAGTTGCTGCACACTGTGAAACACTAGCAACATGCTGGAACCGGCAATAAAGGCGCTTTGTGCAAGAGCGGCTAATGACTCGGCTTTACCGTGACCAAAGCGATGCTCTTCGTCAGCCGGCTGGAGCGCATAGCGAATGGCAAAAAAGCTGAAAATAGAAGCGCCACTGTCGAGAATAGAGTCTGTGAGTGAGGCCAGCATACTGGCAGACTCAGTTTGTAGCCAGGCAAATAGTTTTATAGCAATAAGGGTAGCCGCCACAACAACCGATGAAGCACTGGCTAAACGAACCCAAAAAGAGTAATTTTGCTGATAATTTTTCTGCTTTGGCACGGCTTAGGCACACATTAAAAAGAAATATTCTGCTATTCTACCGTTTTTCTAAAAGCGATGAAAATGAGCGATGCTGCATTTAGTTTTATTTGAACCAGAAATTCCGCCTAATACCGGTAACGTCATACGCTTAGCGGCTAACACCGGTATGCAACTTCACTTAATTAAGCCGCTGGGTTTTGAGCTGGATGAGAAAAAAGTGCGTCGTGCCGGCCTGGACTACCACGATCTTGCTAATGTGAACATTCATGAGAATTGGCAGGCGTTTTTGTCCAACGTTGAGTATAACCGTATTTTCGCCTGTACGACGAAAGGCAAGACCCGCTACACCGATGTGCAGTATCAACGCAACGATGTTTTGCTGTTTGGTCCCGAGACTCGCGGTCTGCCAATGTCCGTTCTGGAGACGTTTCCGTCTGAAAATTGGTTGAGATTGCCGATGGCTGACACCAGCCGAAGCTTAAACTTGTCTAACTCTGTGGCTATTTTTGCCTATGAAGCTTGGCGGCAGCTTAATTTTGAGGGGGCTCGCTAACGTTTTCGGCTAAGTAGTTATCGAATGCCAGCCTCAACGAGCGACCGCGTGGGGTATCAGGAAAGGCGACAAACAATGGACTAGGTTTGGCAAGCAACTGTTGCTGATAAGGCTTTTCTGTCCAGTCAGGTAGGTTTTTCTTGTAGTCAACAACGGCATTGACGCGCCCCATATCCAGCAACGCAAAGCAATCGAGAGAGCTGTCTGCGCGGTAGAACGGGCGTTGTGTATCGACGAGATCTTCAATGAATCGTGGGCCTGATACACAAATAGGTCCTTCGTTTTCTTCTTCTAACATGAACAAATACAGACTGTCGTCATAACCGATGTGGTATTTCGACAGCGTTATGTTCTCAATGTTTTGATTGGCGCGCACCCCTAAAAGTGCATCAGCACGGGCCTCTTGAATCATCTGTTTAGCGCGCTGCCAACTGGTTACAACCGGGTGTAGTTGTGTCGCCATTTGTGGGAAAACCTGTTTTGCAAATGCCCAAAGTACACCTGTGCCGTCTGCGTTAGTCAGCCCTTTTTGGACAGGACCCAAAACAACAATTGGCTTAGATGCATCAAGTGGCTGGGCTGGTTTTTCCGCATGCACCCCATAGACCTTTTGCAGTTCTTCGATACGGCCACTTTCTTTTAGTTTTTGTAGTTGGTAAGTCAGCTGTGGAATAAGCCGGGCATGCTCTTCGTTAAGGTAATGAAAACCTTGTTCGATAGAAAGCCGGTGAGTAATAAAGTTTGGGTTGCTGCTCAGTGAAGACCCCTGGTATTGAAAGTCTGCCATAAAGGCTGCATCTACCCGGCTAGCCTCAACCAGTTTTACCACTTGCTCTAAATCTGTTGGGGTTACGACAGATGGCGTTTCAGCGAGGTCGTTAACGACTTTGGTGATGGCGTCCATACCATTGACGTACGCCAGGCTGTCATAGTTGCCGGGGCGACAGAAGCCACAACGACGGCGGTCAGTTACTGCAATTACGTCGAAAGTAAATAACGGGAAAGGTACGCGACGTAATTCACGGCGCTTGTCTTCCAGTGCTGGTGTTCGGCCCAGCTCTCCGGCAATAGTACCTTCAGCGGCCAGTTGCTCGCCACGGACACGAGGCAGCTCAACGTACTCAAGTTGAATACCGAGTTCACGGTACGCTTCTTCGAGCACTGCCGTGACATAATTGGTAAAGGCACTCTCGTCCGGCGCACGAAAGGTGAGCTTTTCCTGGGCCATTAAGACCCCCGAAAATAATGTGGTGAGTAGCGTTAACAACGCTGCCCGGACGATGAGTTTCATAAGTTAAAAATAACCTGAACGCGAACAACAGCGACCTAGTATAACAGCGAATACTAACTATAATAAATGGAGTATTTACGAACGTTTGTTGACACACACAGTCAGAATCTCTAGCGTTCCAGACGTTGTTATCCTATCGGAGTTTTTTATGGTCAAATCGTTGTTGTTTTTAGGTACTGTGTTTTCGTTAGCTTTTAGTACCGCACATGCTAACGAAGATAGCTACCGTCATGTAATGCTGGCGGGCGGTGGTATGTCTGTGTGTTCGAGTATGGCATCGGATAAATGCGATGACGCCGACTGGATAGACAGAGACACCATGCGCACAGACCGTTACCTGAATATTTCTAAGAAATTTCGTTCGAAAGCAACGGCAGAGTCGGTTTGGCCAACTTACCGCGAAGAAACCCGAAAAGAAGTTATTGATGCATTAGCACTGATTCATGATCGTATTAAGGAAGATATTGTCCCGGAGCGTGTGTTTTTAAGAGAGTTTACGCGTCGCGCCACCCAGCAGCTGTATAACAGCTTGTCGGATGCTGAGTGGAATCGCATTATCGATTTACTGGAAATGCCGGTGCCGGACAATATGGCCGAGATGGTGAATTTAGAGGATAACTTGTCTGGCGAATCGCGTGCTATTTACCGTCAGTTTGTGGGTATGGCTGAAACTGTTTCAGATGATGAGCAGCCCACTATTTACTTTTTAACGTCGTCGTCGCGTGACCCTTATGCAGAAATTGACTTTTACACCAGCGTATTTGAGCAACTCGGTGCCAAAGCGAAATGGCTGCCGCTTGACTCTGCGGTTATAAAAGCACGCCGTGAAGGCCGCTGTGAAGAATTAGCAGAGATACAAAAAGAGAGTCAGGGCGCTTACGAGCGCGATCGCATTTACCGTGAGGACTACGAAAAACAAGTCGAGTTTTGTAAAAATCCAGCAGCAACTAAGGACATGTTGGCAGAAGCGGATGCGGTATTTATCAATGATGGCAACGCCAACTTTACGCGTTCGACATTTGTAAAAAGCAACAACCAAATATCGGATGAACTGAAGCAAATTGTCACTTTAGTTCAGCAAAAAGAGCTGGTCATTGGTGGTGTCGGCGCTGGTGCAGCAGTAATGACGTCCAAGCCTATGGTATCTAACGGAACAACTGCCGAAGCCATTAAATCAGGAGCCCTTGCCTCTGATCCACCACTGCATGGTTGTGACTTAGACACGACCTGCCCACCTAATACCGGGCCGGATACACTGACGTATCATCCATTAGGTGGTATGAGTCTGTTCCACTTTGCGACCGTTGACTGGGCAATGTCGGGTAACGGTCGCCACGGTCGTTTGCTAAGGCTGGCCGCTGAAACATCAACGCCACTGTCATTAGGCGTTGATGAAGAAACCTCAATGACCGTGAATTTAGAATCAGGTGCGTTTGAGATTCATGGTGAGCGCGGTGTGTTCTTTGTTGAAAATGCTCAGTCAACCGACAGTGCAGTGGCAGGAACCTTTCATTATCTAGTGGCGGGCGCTTCCGGTGTGATTTCGCCATTTGGTCTGCAAACGACGGAGTTCGCGGAAAGTGATAATGTTGTACAAACAGCACCTACAACGAACTTCCTGAGAGATCGCGGCTTAATCGATTCTATGCGTATTCTGTGCGGTGAGCGCAATCAAGTCAGCTTATTAAATAAGAGTTACCGACTGGTTGCGCAAAAAGGTGAGTCGAGCCGTGTTCAGGCTGCAGGCGGAGAATGCCAGATAGTGAATGGTAGCATCGGCATCGCCTATCAGCCTGAAGAGAAGCTCTAGGCTACGCCAAATTCGCTGCGATAAGCTTCAACTTTTGGCAAATATTCTTTGAACGTGTCGTCATCTTTCAAGAAGGTGATGACATCGTTCAGGCTGACAATGCTAACCACTTTGGCACCAAAGTCGCGTTCAACTTCTTGAATAGCTGAAAGCTCGCCTTTGCCTTTTTCCTGACGATCCAAAGCAATTAATACTCCCGAAAGTTCAGCGCCATTGGCTTGAACAATGTCCATTGCCTCGCGAATAGCTGTGCCAGCGGTAATCACGTCGTCAACCAGCATTACTTTGCCTTCCAGCGCAGAGCCCACCAAGTTGCCGCCTTCACCGTGATCTTTCTTTTCCTTACGGTTAAAGCAATAAGGTGTGTCTTGGTTGTGCTGATCATAAAGCGCAACAGCTGTTGCCGTGGCAATAGGAATGCCCTTATAAGCTGGGCCAAATAAAACGTCAAAGTCGATACCTGAGTCGACCAGAGCCTCTGCGTAAAAGCGGCCTAAGCGAGCCAAGTCGGAACCTTTATTAAAAAGCCCGGCGTTAAAAAAGTAAGGGCTGGTGCGACCCGACTTTAATGTAAATTCGCCAAACTTAAGAACACCACGCTCAATCGCAAATTCAATAAACTCTTTTTGATACGCTTTCATTCGTTAACTTCCTGAACTATTACTGACACTAGGCTAAAGCCTTTTTCTGAATATCGATAAGCTCGCGGATGCTATGGCGCGCCATATCGACCAGACTGTTCATTTCGTCGAAACTGAAGGCTTCGCCTTCTGCAGTGCCCTGAATTTCGATGAATTTACCGGCTTCAGTCATAACAATATTCATGTCGGTGTCGGCTTTTGAGTCTTCAACGTATTCTAAGTCGCTGACCGGGTCGCCATCTAAAATGCCCACCGAAATAGCCGCAACCATTTCTTTGAGTGGGTTCACCTTAACCATGCCTTGCGCGCGCATCCAGTTCAGAGCGTCAACCAACGCAACACAAGCGCCGGTGATAGAGGCAGTGCGTGTACCACCGTCAGCCTGAATAACGTCACAGTCGACCGTAATCGTATTCTCGCCCAACGCCGCTAAGTCGACGCAAGTTCGCAATGAGCGACCAATAAGACGTTGGATTTCCAAGGTGCGTCCACCTTGCTTACCTCGCGATGCTTCACGCTGAGAGCGGGTATGTGTCGCTCGCGGTAACATGCTGTACTCGGCTGTGACCCAACCCTGACCTTTGCCTTTTAAAAAGCGTGGAACGCCTTTCTCAACAGAGGCGTTGCAAAGAACTTTGGTTTCACCAAACTCAATTAATACTGAGCCTTCAGCGTGTTTGGTGAAGTTACGGGTAATGGTTACCGGTCGAATTTGTTGTGCCGTACGGCCACTTGGACGCATGTCATCTCCTTTTTGAGTGAATGTCGCTGTGTAAGAAATTGAACGCAATTGTAGCAGAATTGCACGATTAATGGATCGCGATTCCGTCGACAACGTATTACACTAGACGTAGCAAAATAAATGGACGGGAGGCGGTATGTCGCGTTCAGATGATGAAGAATTTGAGCTGTTTCGTCAGGAAATGACGGATGTAACGCCGTTAGCCGGTGAAGAAGTCGCTGATATTCAGCAGGCTTTTGAGCCAACATTGGCGCAGAAAGAGCGGCGCCGGGCAGCAGAAGCTGAAGAAGAAAAAAATGCTAACTTCTTGTCGACTGAATATGTCGATTTAGTGGAGCCAGATGAAGCCATAGAGTTTCACCGCGACGGGGTGCAAGCCGGTGTGTTTAAGCGCTTGAAGCAAGGCCGTTACACCATGGAAGCGAGCCTGAACTTGCATCATCACTCGTTAGTGGAGGCACGCACTGCACTGTTTAATTTTGTGCAGGACTGTCATGCTGCTGGTGTACGAACGGCTTTGGTGATTCACGGCATGGGTAAGCATTCGAAACCACATCCGGCGCTGATAAAAAGCTATGTGAATAAATGGCTGCGGGAATTGCCGCCGGTACTGGCGTTTCATAGCGCTCAGCGACCGCATGGTGGCCGTGGTGCCGTGTATATTATGATGAAGAAAAACGCCGAACAGAAACAGAAAAATCGCGAAAAGCATGCGAAAAAATAAGGAAATACAATGATTCAAAGTATGACGGGCTACGCTCGCTATGAACATAAAGCCGACTGGGGCACTGCAACATGGGAAGTCCGCTCGGTAAACCAGCGTTATTTAGAAACCTTTTTCCGTTTGCCCGAAAACTTTCGTTCGCTGGAAAACGCACTGCGCGATAAATTTCGGAAAAATCTGCAGCGCGGCAAGGTTGAATGCAAGTTATACGTGCATATGGATGAAACGCGGCAAAGCGAGCTATCTATTAATGAAGAGCTTGCGAAAAGCGTTATTGCCAGTGCTAAGTGGGTGAGTCAGCATTCCGCAGCAGGCCAGTTAAACCCCATTGATGTATTGAAGTGGCCGGGCGTAGTGAACGCCGACGAGCAAGACACCGACGCTCTGCAAAAAGAAGTACTGAAAGCACTTGATGCAACTATCGCTGAGTTCATAGAGAACCGTAAAAGCGAAGGTTCGGCTATTGATAAAATGCTGCAAGAACGTCTGGATGGCGTTAGTAAACAAGTCGCCTTTGTTCGTGAGCGTATGCCAGAAGTGCTCCAGTGGCAACGTGAGCGCTTACTAACCCGCTTTGAAGAAGCTAAAATAGAACTTGACCCGCAACGCGTTGAGCAGGAAATGATTATGCTGGCGCAAAAAGTCGACGTTGCCGAAGAGCTAGACCGACTGGATGCCCACGTAGAAGAAGCCCGAAAAATACTGAAAAAAGGCGGCCCCTGCGGACGTCGCCTAGACTTTATGATGCAAGAGTTCAACCGCGAAGCAAACACCCTGGCCTCTAAGTCTATTAACGCCGATATCACCGCCGCCGCAGTGGAGCTTAAGGTCTTGATAGAGCAGATGCGGGAGCAGATCCAAAATATCGAATAATTTGCTTCACGCTGCCTGATATTTGCCTGATGCTTCCAAAGCCCTTTTAAATAAAGGGCCTTGTTGTATCTGGAGCTTCCTCATTTTTCCGTTACCTAGCAATTTTATGGTGAGTGCGGCGGTGAGTATGAAACAGTTGTGAAAAACCAGAATGGTGAGTACTTTCTTGTAAAGAGTTTAAGGGAGGTACGCAACTATGGCCACACTAACCGCCACGAAAATCGCATCATTGGACAGAAGTAAACAACATGGGAAATATGCGGACGGTCTCGGTTTGTATTTTGTAGTCCCAAATAAAGGCCATTCATACTGGTCGTATCGTTACACTGTCCATGGCAAGCGCCGTGAAATGACGTTAGGCAAATATCCATTCATGGGATTGGCCGATGCTCGCGGTGAACTGTTACTGAAAAAGCGTGAGTTACTCAATGGACTTGACCCTTTGGTAGCCAGGAAGAGGGAGGCTTGGTCTGGCATTGAAACTATGGACCATTTGTTCGAAGAATGGTTTGCCAATGATATTAAGCCAAGATTGAAACATCCGAACATTCCTGCTCGATTGTACCGAAAGGAGATGAAGCCGGTAATCGGCGATATGCGAATTGAGCAGGTTACTGCTAGGGATGTTCGAGAAGTGTTACAACGGGTAAAGTTGAGCGGACGGCCAAGCATTGCGAATGACGTTTTGATGTATATGAAGCAGTTGTTTCGTCATGCGGTGAAGCTTGATTTAACCCTGAATAACCCGGCAGCAGCATTTGGTACCAATGATGCCGGGGGCATAGAGAAATCTCGAGATCGCGCGCTTTCTCTTGCAGAAATCAGAGAGGCAACTAAGGTTTTCCGGAAGCATATGGACCGCTTCGGTATGGATAACTACATTGCCGTTTGTTTGTATCTGGTGCTTGGCGTACGTAAAACCGAACTGACTGAAGCACCATGGACCGAACTGGATTTAGTTAAAGCAGAATGGGAAATACCGGATGAACGGGTGAAGAAAGGTAAAGGTATTGTTATACCACTGCCAAGCCAAGCGGTTGAATGGTTTCACATGCTAAAAGCGCGTTCATTTGGTTCAGACTATGTTCTACCGGCACGAAGAGGTTCGAATAGACCTTTCATTGGTGGCGACACCATTAATCGTGCAATCAACAAAATGTTTGGTATCGAACAAGGTCGCAAACGCCCTGGGCCTAACTTGATGGGAGATATAGAGCATTTTACCGTACACGATTTACGGCGAACCTTTCGCAGCCAAGTGTCAGCACTAGGCTTCAGTGGTGCTGTTGGTGAGCGGGCCATAAACCATAGTCTGAAAGGCGTTGAAGGCATTTATGACCGTTACGATTACTATGAAGAACGGCGGCAGGCGCACCAGAAGGTTGCTGATGTGATTGAGCCGCTGGTTCGGCTGGGAATGAATTAAACATATCCAAAAAGGAAACTTGCTAAACTTTTGGATGTCACATACATTGATAGAAGCAGTGTGTAATTTAATGTATAATTTTATCCCGCTGTTGACCAAACTATAAGGACTATTGGTGTGACTGACTATAAAAAGCTTGAGAATCAGCCGCTTAAGCTGGTTCTTGCCGAATTTCGGTTTTCCCAAATTCTGCAAATTGAGCAATACATTCCGGAGCTCCAAGAAATGCTTCGGAAACAGTACCCTACATTCCGTAAAAGTGCAGAGCAGTCCGTTCACGTCAAACCTGATGGTTTAGAAGTCACGTCCATTAGCCGTTGGTCATTTGCATCAAGTGATAAAAGGCATGCTATTGATATCAGTCAAGATCGACTTATTTATTTTACTAATGCATATCCGCGGTTCGAGGGCTTTTCTGAAGCGTGTAAGAACGTTCTTGATAAGGTTATTGAAATTATAGAGCCTTCATTATTATTAAGGGTTGGACTCAGGTATTGTGATTTAATTACGGCTAATAATGAGGATGAATTCATCCAGTTAGTTGATAAGAAATTTATTCCTACAGCAACGACAGCGGGAATTGGAAAAACACGACATCTGAAAACTGAAAACTATGTTGAAACCCAACATGGGACGCTATCTATTCGATCATGGTTTGGTGAGATGCCGCTAACCTGCCCACCAGACATTGATAATGTTCCGGTGCAAATTAAGCGTGATGACTCACCCTCTGTAAGGTTAATTCTTGACTTCGATCATATTTGGGAAGCGGGTGACGAATCAGTATCTTTCAACTGTGATGAGGTCCTTAGCAGACTATCTGATTTACACGACGCGTCACGAGCAGCGTTTTGGGAAGTCACTACAGAATTTGCGAGGGACAAAAAATGGAATTAGCTGCCCCGGATTTCAATTTAGCGACTCAAGAGCTTCATGGATACATGTATAGCAAACGGGTACAGCAACCTACGATAACGCTAACATGTAACGATGTAGAGTCGCCTATCCCTGGAGTAGTAAACGGGTCCGGAGGAAAGTTCACCGTAACCCTAGCGCAATCTCACAGTGGAGCAGGAGTTTCTTTTGTAGTTCAAACAGGGAACTCAATAGCTATTGCGATAGATAAAATCTGTGGAACCTTCGGACTAACCAAAGAACAGCTTGCTGAGGTTTTAGGAACTACTAGAAAAACGATTTATAACTGGATTGAGGGTGTTGCCCCACGTTCTAATACGCTGGTTCATATTCATGAGCTCCAAATGACCGCAAATGAATGGGTGAAAAGCGGTTTACCACATCCAGGTGAGCAGCTTCGTGAACTGGTAATTGAAGAGCTATCTCTTTTTGACCTTATTAAAAAAGGTGAAAAGGACTTAATTTTATTTGCTGGCAACAGATTAATGTTGCGCGGAGCAAAGAACAAATCATTGTCAGATCCATTTGCCTAAAGGTTACGAGTTATGATGGGAAGCAAACTCGAAGATAGTGGATGGCGGCAAGGTTCAATTCTTAAGGATGAGGACGCGGCAGAGCTTGCAAAACTGTGCGGGTTTGAGCCTGAATTTGAGTATTATGCCGTTGTATCCTCGCAGTCTTGTGATATCGCGAACGACAACTTAGAGCTTGAACCCAATGTTGAGGTTTATTTTGTGCAAGGCGGTTTGGATAGTTTAAATGGTAATTATCGGCATAATAAAAATGCTCGCTTACTGCACACGAGTTTCATTCAAAGAGTTAATAGCAATTCTCTATCGGAAGAAAGGCTCATAGAAATTAAAGCCTTTGATAAACAATTCATTGCTAAAGCTTGGTTTTCTGAGCGTTCTCCTGACGATACGAGACTATTTGAAGAATACGACTTGCGACATTTTTCAGATTGGCTTGCCGCTCGGTACTCACGTCCAGCTTTACCCAGTGAGTTCAATAGACGAATTGATGCATTTGATCGAAAAGGGAAACTCAGGCAAAAGGCAAAAAAAGCGACTAATGAGCTATCTGGGATGTATGTTGAAATCCATCCTTTTGATGAAATTGCCGATGGTGAGCACTACCGAGTAAATCTCTTGGGCACTATTCCTGTAGACTTTGATGGTGATATCGGCGCTGCCGAATCAGCACTTGAAAAACATGCAGAAGTATTACGCGCAGCCCAAATGGACGTCACCATTCGGCTAGCAAGAGAAGATGAAATTTCGATTGCTGTTATCCGTAGGTTTAAGCGTTTTTATTATGATGATCTTTCTTATAGCGCCGGCACAGCGCTACCTGTAGAAGTAATGAAATAACATTATTTTAGAGTTTTTCTAGTGCGCTATCTCGAACTATAAGCTTGATCAAACACAGCTATATTCACACCTCTACTGGGTTTTGATTTAAAAAAGCGACGAGTTTACCGCCATTCAAAGGGGGAGCTTCTACACCTAGCCGGTTCCAGTATTCAACAATTTCATTTTCGTGAGTGTTCAACGGGCGACCGCCGCCTCCCGAGTTATTGCAGACTCCAGCGCTTAGGCATAAGTTGATATCACCATACTCGATTAATACTCTTACGCAGACATGCTCACCTGCTTTTTGTAACTCATTTATTGTGCCGTTGATCCACCCTGATTGGCGACTATCCCAAATTCGGTCTTGCTCGTTGATTATGACTTTAATCATTGCCCTTCCTTGTATTAGGTTTGCTACTTAATGGGATTAAGGAAGAGGCGACTGCAAACTGCCCCTGATAACGTTAGTTCGGCGTCGAGCGATAGTGTTCAGGAACCTTCGTGCCATCTTTCTTGGTGTGCGCAGGAACGTGAACCTTCTTTTTGCCGCTTGTCGTCTTAGCCATGCGATCATCCTCATGGAAGTTTAGACTAAAGGTCTCAGCAAGGTACGAGTCAGCTCCTTGCCTTAAATTAATAAGTGGGGGTGAGTGGTCAAAATTTCAACAAGAGATTGGCGGTGCGATCTCTACCTAGACTTTTCATAAACCGTCATTGTGAAGTGAACGGGTTCGGTAGTGCTGTTTAGGTAGGTGTGTTCGACATCCATTTCGGCGGTCATTGAGTCACCTGCGGATAACGTATAAGTTTCTTCATTCACCAAAACGTCTAAACAACCCTCCTCAACGTGAATGAGTTCAATGGTTCCTTTGGAGTGCGCTTCAGATACAAATTGTTCTTTGGGAAACATGGACCACCGCCATAATTCAATCATGATAGCGCCCTTTGAACCGGCAAGCAGTCGAGCAGAGCCCCCATGATCACCATTCCAAAGTGTCGGAATATCCTGAGGCTGTCGAATCGTTACTTTTGGATCGTCTGACACAGCGACGATATCAGCAACAGAAACAGCGAGTGCATTGGCTAATTTACACAGAATCCCTATGCTTGGGTTTGCACGCCCTTTCTCTATTTGCACAAGCATTCCCTTGCTAATTTCGGCATTTTTAGACAGTTCATCAAGGGATATACCGTGCTGTTTGCGAAAGCTGTTGACGCGTTTGGCGATAGCTTCATTAATCGCTGTTTTATCTTTATCGGTCATTATATTGACTATTTGTTTCTTTATATTAAACTGGCGATGATTTCCATTATCGTTGACTTAAACGATTAGAACAACGCAGGAAGTGATAATGTTTGAGTTTGTCAGTGTATTCGTCATGGGTGCCGTGATTTCTGGTGGGCTGATTATTGCAATTGGTAGCCAGAATGCCTTTCTGTTGAAAACCGGCTTAACCAATAACCATCCATTTGCAGCGGCGACCGTTTGCTTTGTTGGCGATATCCTACTTATTGGGGCGGGCGTGTTCGGCGTTGGTGCGCTCTTTTCGATTGAAAGTATCTGGGGGCAAATGCTGAGCTTAGCGGGCGCCATTTTCTTAATTTGGTATGGCAGTAATGCGCTAAAGGCCGCAATAAAAGGTGAAAGTCGATTATCGGTAGACGAGAATGAAAGCAAAAGAACATCGCTTAAAAGCGCATTATTGATGGCTTTTGCGATGACATTTTTAAACCCACATGTTTATATCGACACCGTTGTTCTGGTCGGCGGCGTTACTGCCGGGCTTGAGCAAGCCTATAGACCGTGGTTCGTGGCCGGCGCTTTATGTGCCTCCGCAACGTGGTTTTACACATTGGTATTTGTTGCAAAAAAGCTCGCTAACAAACTGAATAAACCAAAAACGTGGCGTATTATCAATGCATTAATCAGTGCTGTAATGTTTCTAATTGCTGGCCGTTTGTTAGTCGATGTGATTCCGTATTGGTTTTAGAAAACTACCCTCGAGACGCAAGAAGAGCACATAAGGGCTCGTTAATATAATAGTTAGCACGACCAATGCGTTGTTTTTTCAGAAAGCCGTGCTCAACAAGTTGCTCCAGGTATTTTGTCGCTGTAATTCGCGTAACGCTAAGTTCATCAACGACAAACTCGATTTTAGTGTGATAGCGAAGCTGACATATAAGTTTTAGCCTTTTCTGTACATTAATACCGAAATATATATAAATAATCGTAAATATTATATATGAAAAGGTGTTTATGTATAGAAAATAGATTTTTTTATACATAAGGCGCGTTAGCACTAGCAATTAACTTGTCGATACACCCAGGAAAAAAGTTTACCTATGCGAAAAAATGACAAAAAAATCGAACGAGAAATCATCCGCAAGCTGACCCGGGTGTGTGAAGAGGCCAAATTTGACCATCCAGGCTTTATTTGGCTGACGCACGACGTGAATTACCAACGCTTTCCGCAGAGTTTAAAGGTAACTCTGGTATTCAATGAGCAAGTCGATGAAGCGGTTATGCTGTCTGAGTTTGGCCAATTAATTCCGATCGTTCAGGCTGCGCTGGAACCCGTTATTGGTGGTATGCTGCCAGCTAAACAAATTGAAGCTCGCCGTGAGCATACCCTGCAATGATGGGTTAAGGACTGATCATGTGTTACCTACGTTACTTCTTTGTGTTTTTCTGCTTTATTTTATCTGCGCCTAGTTTTGCAGAATCGAACCGATTCGAACAAGTTGAGCAGTTTGTCGCTGCGTTTAATGACCACAATGCTGAGCGAATGGCGCAATATGTGACTGAAGATGTGCAGTGGCTATCGGTAAATGGTGACAAGATCACGGTTGAAACCCGTGGTAAAGAAAGCTTGGTTAAGGCGATGAGCGGTTACTTTACGTCTTGTCCATCGTGCCAAAGCCGATTAGAAGACTTTACTGTGCTAGGCAATCGCATCAGCGTTGTGGAAGAGGCCAGCTGGCGTCGGAACGGCGAGCTCCGTTCGCAGAAAAGCCTGGCCGTTTATGAGTTTTCCAATAACTTAATTCACCGCGTTTATTATTTCCCTGCTGAATAAGTCGATTGACCTTAGTAACTGACCTCACCACCGCGCATCAATTGACATCCTGTGCTGCAACCGTTATCAAGTTAAGCACAACAACAGGAGAACACACACATGTTTGAATATAAGAAAATTGCACTGGCGGTATCGTTGGTGCTAATGACAACTGCGTGCTCAGATGCTGCAAAAGACAGCACGACAAATAAAGCTGCAGAACCGCAAACGGCAAGTGCTGAAAACACCAACCAACAGTCAGAGCAAACCGAGTCAGAAAAGGCTAACCAGCTGTTTGAAGACATTTTTATGGAAAATGTCATGCGCAGCCCAATGTATCAGTCTTATCTGGGTATTAAAGACGACCAGGATAAGTGGGATGACATTTCTGACGAGCAAGCCAAAGAAGACTTGGCGTTAACCAAAAAACATTTAGAGCAAGTTAAAGCCATTGACGAATCAAAGCTTAATGAGCAAACCAAAATTAGCTGGATGCTGATGAAGCAGAGTCTGGAAAACGACATAGCTGACTTTAAGTGGCGCCATCACAACTACCCGGTTAACCAAATGTTTGGGTTGCACTCAAGCGTGGCATCACTGCTGATTAACCAACACCGCATTAGCAGCGTGGATGACGCGCAAGACTATATTTCTCGCTTAAATGGCTTACCGGAATTGTTTGAACAGTTAGCGGAAAACCTGGAGTTGAGAGCTGAAAAAGGCATTATCGCTCCTAAGTTTGTTTACCCATACGTTATTAGTGACAGCAAAAACATTATTACCGGTGCACCGTTTGACGATGGCGAAGCCAGTGCACTGTGGGGCGACTTCACCGGCAAACTGGATAAGTTGGAAATCGACGAAAGCCAGCGTGAACAGCTGCTCGCAGACGCTAAAAAAGCGATGTTAGAGTCAGTGAAACCAGCTTACGAAAACTTAATTACTGCGGTAGAGGGTATTGCCGAACAGGCCACGACAAAAGACGGTGCCTGGAAGTTCCCAGACGGTGAAGCGTTCTACAATAACGCGTTACAACGCACCACCACGACTGACTTAACCACAGAAGAAATTCATGAGATCGGCCTAAGTGAAATGGAGCGTATTCATGAAGAAATGCGCGCCATTATGAAAGAAGTTGGTTTTGAGGGCACGCTGCAAGAGTTCTTTGTCCACATGCGCAACAGTGACGAGTTTATCTATCCAAACACGGAAGAAGGTCGCCAGCGTTATCTGGATGAAGCAACAGCCTACATCGATAACATGCGTGAACGTTTGGATGAATTGTTCATCAATAAGCCAAAAGCGGGTCTTATCGTGAAGGCGGTTGAACCGTTCCGCGAAAAGTCTGCGGGTAAGGCGTTTTACCAACAACCTTCAATGGACGGCTCACGTCCAGGCACTTACTATGCCAACTTGTATGATATGGAGGCTATGCCAACGTATCAAATGGAAGCGCTGGCTTACCACGAAGGTATTCCTGGTCACCATATGCAAATTGCGATTCAGCAAGAGCTTAAAGGTATTCCTAAGTTCCGCCGCTTCGGTCGCTACACCGCCTACAGCGAGGGTTGGGGGCTGTATACCGAAAAGCTGCCGAAAGAAATTGGCTTATATAAAGACCCATATTCAGACTTTGGCCGCTTAGCAATGGAATTATGGCGTGCGGTTCGTTTGGTCGTGGATACCGGTATTCACGACAAGAAGTGGACGCGCGAAGAGGGCATCGATTTCTATGTGACCAATACCCCAAATGCCAAGTCTGATGCAGTGAAGATGGTCGAGCGTCATATTGTTATGCCAGGTCAGGCAACGGCTTACAAAATTGGTATGAACAAAATTCTGGAACTGCGTGAAAAAGCGAAGTCAGAACTTGGTGATAAGTTTGATATTCGCGAGTTCCATGACGTAGTGCTTGGCAGTGGTCCAGTACCACTTAACATACTTGAGCAGTTTGTTAATGATTATATTAGCGAGAAAAAGAGCGCATAGTCGCAAACTTTAGGCTCATTTTAAGCAGGCACCATAGATATGCGGTGGTGCCTTTTTTCGTTAGGAAGTCACTATGACCACAATCACAATTTGGGTGGATGCCGATGCCTGTCCAACGGTTATAAAGGATATTTTGTATCGTGCGGCAGAACGCAAACAACTGCCGCTGGTATTAGTAGCGAATCAGCCACTGCGGGTACCGCCGTCTAAATTTATACGGACGATGCAAGTGTCCTCTGGGTTTGACGTTGCAGATGACGCCATTGCCGAACAATGCCAGCCGGGTGATTTAGTTATTACTGCGGATATACCGTTGGCAGCGGATGTTATTAAAAAGGGTGGGCAGGCACTGAGCCCACGGGGTGAGCTTTTTACAAAAAGTAATATTGGCTCACGCCTTAATATGCGTGACTTTATGGACACCATGCGTAGCAGCGGTGAACATACCGGCGGTCCACCGCCCTTGCACCAGCGCGATCGCATGGCTTTTGCGAACGAATTGGATAAAATTCTTTCGCGTGTTTAAGCAGCTTTAGCTGCGGGAAAGCGTTTTAATTAAATGCCAGCCAAACGCGGTTTTTACCGGGCCGTGTACTTCCAGCGTAGGCTTGCCAAATACCACTTTATCGAACGCTGGCACCATTTCACCGCGGCGGAATTCACCCAGGTCGCCGCCCTTTTTACCCGAAGGGCAAAGTGAATGTTTGCGCGCTAAATCTGCGAACTTGGCGCCGCCAGCCAATTGCTTCTTCAAGTCTTCTGCTTCTTCTTTGGTTTTCACTAATATGTGTACTGCTTGCGCTCGTGCCATGTCGGACTCCTTTGTTTGTCGGCCGCATTTTACCTAAATTTGCATCATGAGCCGAATAGAATCATTATTTGGCTCAAAATGTGAGCCGAATAGCGAGGCTGGAGTAAACCAGAATGACTGACATTATCCACTTTTCAGTATTTTATGAGCGCGCCTGCGAACGCAAGGGCGGAGAAGCAGCAATGCGTGCCATGTTACCCGAGGTGGTAAGCGATAAAGAACTAGCAAAGGTTACTGATGACAGAGTCCTTTCGTTAATGACCCATTGTATCTTTCGGGCAGGTTTCGTCTGGCAAATTATTGACCGCAAGTGGCCACAGTTCGAAGAAGCCTTCAGTGGTTTTGTACCGCTTTACTGGCAGCAAGTGCCACCGGAGCGACTAGAAGAGCTGGCGCAAGACGAACGTATTGTGCGTAATTTTCAAAAAATAATAACCGTACCGGTTAACGCCCGAATGATTGTCGAAGTGTCGGAAGAGCATGGGAGTTTTTGCAAGTTTTTGGCTAGCTGGCCGCATGATGATCAAGTTGGGTTATTGATGTTCTTAAAGAAGAATGGTGCGCGCTTAGGCGGTAACACGGGTCAGTATTTATTGCGCATGTTGGGCTGGGACGGCTTTGTTTGTGCAAGCGATGTGCTCACTGCGTTACGGAATTTTAATTTACTGGATGCCTCACCAACCAGCCAAAAAGGCCTTAAGCAAATACAAGCAGTGTTTAATCATTGGCACCAGGAAACAGGGCTACCGCGTAGCCATATTTCCCGCATCTTGTCATATAGTGTTGGCTAACGCGTACCAAAGATCTTATCGCCGGCATCGCCCAAGCCAGGGATAATATAGCCGTTTTCGTTGAGCTTCTCGTCCAGCGCTGCAGTAAATATACGTACGTCAGGGTGTTGTGCTAAAACAGCTTCGACGCCCTCGGGTGCTGCGACTAACACGAGTACACGAATATCTTTGCAGCCTTTGGCTTTCAGCATGTCCAATGTTGCTATCATACTGCCACCGGTTGCCAGCATCGGGTCAATAACGAGCGAAATACGCTGGTCAAGACTGCCAACAAACTTATCAAAATAACTGACCGGCTCTAAGGTTTCTTCGTTGCGGTATAGGCCGACCACACTGACTTTGGCGTTGGGTATTAAGTCGAGAACGCCGTCCAACATGCCAATACCCGCTCTTAAAATAGGCACGACAGTCACTTTTTTGCCTTTTAACTGTTCGACTTCTATGGCTTCACCGCTCCAACCGTCAATAGTGGTCGTTTCTAAGGCAAAGTCACTGGTCGCTTCATAGGTCAGTAGGCTGCCAACTTCGTTGGAAAGCTCACGAAAACTTTTGGTTGATATACCCGACTTACGCATAAGGCCTAGTTTGTGCTGAACAAGCGGGTGTTTTATAACTTCTAATCCCATGGTTTGTATTCCTGTCGTTTAATTCGAGCTGATTTTATCAAACTTTCGCATTGCCCAAAGCCCTAAAACAGGGCCGGGTAATAGCAGCCAGGCGACCCACTCGTTTAATACTGGCCAGCTCCAGCTAGCTAACCAGATGGCTGGAATAGTCAGGGCGAATCCAACTGAGTTCATTACCGCTAAGGCACTACCAACTTTGTCAGCTGGCGCCTCTTGAGCGGCTAATGCTGAAAACTGAGGTGAGTCAGCAATAACCGAAATACCCCAAAGCGTCAGAGTTAAAAGAGCAACCCAAGGCGGTAGCTCAGTCATGAATGGGTATAACAAACACATTGCGCCGGAAGTGATAAGAGCGAGTCTGGCAACCGACACGCCACCATGCTTTTTGCTAAGCCAACCGCCACAGATACAACCAAGAGCGCCCACACCAATTAACGAGAATGATAACCAGGGAATGGAAGACAAAGACCAGCCAAGCTCAGATACCGGTGCTAAAAGGAGCAGAGGCACCAGCATCCAGAAAGCGTAGAGCTCCCAGCAGTGGCCAAAGTACCCACCGGCAACCGCACGGAAGCGTGGCTGTTTAAGCGCCGATAATCCCTTACTTAACGCCGCAGGTTTAGCTGTTGCCGGCAAATGTGGCCCGCTACCGAGAAGCCCTACGGCTATACCGCCTAAAATGGCTAACATAGAGGCAGCAAACAAAGGTATGTGCCAATTTAAACCAAGAGTGAAGCCTCTCATTAAATGCGGCAGTGCGGTGCCCAAGGTAAGCATTGCCAGTAACCAGGAAAGAGCCGCGCCGGCGTATTTAGGCACCCAGGAAATGACCAGCTTCATCCCCATGGGGTAAATGCCGGCTAAACACAGGCCAGTCAGTAAACGCAGAAACCACGCGAGCGAGAAATGGTCGGCGGCAATGATGAAAAGCGCATTAACTGATGCACCGAGCAAACTGGACAAGCAAAAAATAACGCTGGCTTTGTAGCGGTCAGCTAACCCGGTGAGCGCTAAAAACAGGGTGCCGACAATGAAGCCTAACTGAACGGCGAGAGTTAATGCCCCTAAGTCGGCTTCTGAAAGACCCTGCGCTGACGACAGGCTTAACCAAACACCATTAACGCTGAACCATAACGAGGTGCCCAGCAGCTGAGCTAAAATGATAACAGGTAGAGCAATGCGCGAGCGGACATCCGATGTCATTCATCAACCTCGTGTTAGTATGAATGGCCTGACAATTTACGTCGCAATAATAACGACAAAGGAGTGACTATCATGAAACTGACGGTTGAAATTAGCAAGTATCCACTGGCAGATGACTATATTGGCCCAATCAAAGGCTTTATTGATGAGCTGAATAAAACCGATGATGTAAAAATTATCACCAATACATTGAGTACTCAGATATTTGGCGACTACGACAAGGTGATGGAAGCCTTGCAGCGCTGTATTAAATGGTCATTTGAGCGTTACGGAAAAGTCGTCTTTGTTTGTAAGTTTTTACACGGCGACCTGAGTCCGGAAGACTAAAAAAGCCAACGCGGAACCTGAGCTTTGTAGTTTTGATACTCTTTGCCATAAAGCTCATTTAGGGCGTGCTCTTCTTTAATGGCTTGAGCATGCACCATGGCCACGCCGACCAATAAGCACACTAAGGTAAACAGGCTGGGTAGCGCCAGGAATAAACCCAGTTGGCCAAGCATAATGGCTAAGAACATAGGGTTACGCGAGCGCGCAAACGGGCCTTGCGTTAACAGTGCTCGGGAGTTGTCGTGGTCGATACCTGAACGCCAGTCCTGGCGCATATAGGCGTGGCTGTAACTGACAAACCCAAGTGATACCAACATTGTGAGCATGCCAATAGACAGCACCCAGGGTGTGTAAAGAGGTTCTATAATGCCGAGCCAGGTATCAATAGGGTAAAAGACCCGGGCAATACAAATAAGCAAAATTGCACCGCGGAAGAGGTTAAAAACCTGACGTATCCACCATGTCGCACTGCCTTTTTCACCATATTGAATGTGGCTTTGTGAGGTACGGCTATTAAGCCCAATGGCAGTACTGGCGTAATGAACCGCAATAAACAAAAAGTACACGGCTAAAAAGTGGCGGCTAATCAGGTCAATATCGAACAAAAAGATCTCCAAGCTTCGGTACACGCAATCATCTCCCATTCTACGGTTCTTTAAAGAGATTGAAAGAGTCGGGTGAAATATCGTTTTTTGTGCTATTGCTTAACTGTGCTCTTGGTAAAGGAAAAGTTATGCGCGTTATAACCTATGGTGCTCTGCTATTAATTGCCCAGGCGTTGGTTGGCTGTGCCTCGCCAACCTCCTCCATTCTTATTGGTGATGCCCGACCGGAAATTCCGGTAGAACAAGTAAAAGTCTACTTAGAGGCGCCTGACAGCTACGAGGAAATAGCCCTTATAGAAGCAAGCAGTGATGCCTCCTGGAGCTTTGGTGAACAAGCGAAAATGGAAGCGGTGTTGAAGCGACTGAAACAGGAAGCGGCTAAAGTGGGCGCTAATGGTGTGTTGCTGCAAAAAACCGGAGACAAGCAAGGCGAGTCAGTTTATGTCGGCGCAGGCTCTGGTGGCTATTCAGGTAATGTTGGCTTTGGAGTCAGTGTCGGCAAAGCGTTTGGTTTGACGGATAAAACCGGAGAAGGCATCGCCATTTATGTAAAACCAGATAATGGCGGTGCGGCATCAGAGAACGACTCTTCAGAAATTAAGGAACCTCTTAAGGAACTTTAGTCGCGTTCCAGTTAACCGCTTGCCAGCGGCCATCGCGGTGAATTAAAACTCCGGTATTATAGAAGTACTTAGTGACTTTACCTTCTTCTTCAGCGGTTAACGTGAAGTTGAATACAACGGTGTCACCAAACTGTTTTACCTCGATGTCTTCAGCGCCATACCAGACGTTAACGTTGTCCGGATTTTTCGCTTTGGCGTCTTTCATGCCTGACATGAGGTGGTCTTTACCAAAACGTTCACCGCTGGAACTGGTATAGGTCAGCTCCTCTGCCCAGAAACGGTCATGCGCTTTGGGTGCGCCAATGCTAGCGCCGTATAAAAACGCTTCTACTGCTTTGGTTGTTGCTTCCTTAATATTCTCTTGTGCGGTGCCAGCTGCGCTGAACAAAACCGCAATGGCTAATAATAAGTAACGCATTGTCGTTATTCCTTTAAGTTGTTCTTCGGTTTTCGGTATGCTGTAAGCATATGGCAAGCAATGAAGCACGGCAAACAGGTTTACAAATGCTTATCAAACAAACAGAACTGCAACTGGCTCCTCACCCAAGGGGCTTTCACCTCATTACTGACGAGATTGAACGAGCTTTGGTTGAGCTTGGGCAGGTATCAACCGGGTTATTACATGTGTTTATTCGGCATACATCGGCGTCGCTGACTATTAATGAAAATGCTGACCCGACGGTTCGTCAGGACTTTGAAAGCCACTTTAATGAAATGGTGCCGGAAAACGCTCCTTACTATCGGCATACGTTTGAAGGGCCTGACGACATGCCAGCTCACTTAAAATCGAGCATTCTGGGGAGTAGTTTAACTCTGCCTGTAACCAATGGGCGTTTAAACCTGGGAACCTGGCAAGGCATTTACCTGTGTGAACACCGAGACCACGGCGGATCCCGAACGCTAATTTTAACTCTGCAAGGCGAATAACAATGACAGAAAAAGAATTGCACCGACGCCGCCTTATTTCTGCTAAGCAGTCTGAAGAGTCTATTGCGAAGATTGAAGGGCAGGGCTCTTACAAATTAGCGTTTGCTGACAATGAGTTTTTGCTGAGTGATGACTTACGAGCCGTGCGCCTTCAACTGGAGTATTTAAAGCCACAGCTGACTCTGGAAAAGCACAATGTTGATGCCACTATTGTAGTGTTTGGCAGTGCAAGGTTTTTGCCGCCCGAGCAGGCACAGCATGATGTTGGTGTCGCCGAGCAGGCGCTGGAGAAAGACCCTGAAAACGATACCCTTAAAGGACACCTTAAGCGGGCAAAAAGGGCTCTGAAAAACAGTGCTTATTATCAGCAGGCAATGGACTTTGCGCGTATTGCGACAGAACACAACCTCTGCCACGACGATGAAAACCTAATGATTGTCAGTGGTGGAGGTCCCGGCGTCATGGAAGCAGCAAACCGCGGAGCGATGGAAGCCGGAGGTGACAGCATTGGCTTGAATATTGTGTTGCCTCACGAGCAACGGCCAAACCCTTATATAACCCCCGAATACTGCTTCCAGTTTCATTATTTTGCTATTCGGAAAATGCACTTTCTGCAACGTGCGCGGGCGCTGGTGGCTTTCCCCGGTGGTTTCGGCACGCTGGATGAACTGTTTGAAACCTTAACTCTGGTTCAAACCCAAAAGTCTGAGCCAGTGCCTATTGTCTTAGTCGGCAAGGAATTTTGGCAGCAGTTGATAGACTTCGACCTCTTGGTTGAGGAAGGTACGATTGCCGAGCAGGACCTAGAGTTATTTGAAATTGTCGATAGTGCCGAAGAAGCCTGGCAGGCCATTTGCCACTGTTATGACTTAAAAAACGGTTCACGCCATATCCGCTAAGCGCTCTCGGAAATGGCGCCATGACACCCAGAAGAACAAGGCGCCAATCCCCGCTAATGCCAGCAGTTGTGGCCAGACGATATCGACATCCGCGCCACGGAATAAAATGCTTTGGCCAAACTCAGTAAAATGAGACGTTGGTGCAAAGTACATAACGGCCTGCACCGCAGTTGGCATACTGTCGAAAGGCGTCATGCCGCCTGACAGTATTTGCATGGGCATAATAATGAGCAAAAACAGCAAGCCGAACTGCGGCATTGAGCGTGCATAAGTGCCTAAGAATATGCCAATAGACGTGGTTGCGAATAAGTGCAGTGCAGTGCCAAATAAAAACAGGGTTAAAGAGCCGCTGGTCGGTATTGCGAGCGCTTGCTTAATAATGACAGTTAATGAAAAAGCGGAGGCAACCAACACAACTAAAGCCATTGCCCAAACTTTGCTAACCATAATTTGAAAAGGCGTTACCGGCATCACCATAAGATGTTCGACGGTGCCATGTTCTCGCTCTTTGATCAGCGCAGCGCCAGTTAAAATAATCGACAGCATGGTTATTTGGTTAATGAGCTCCATAATGGCGCTGAACCAGCCACTATTAAGCTCTGGATTGAATTGCGCTCGTACGGCAATATCTATGGGTAGTTGCGTGTCTGCTTGGGTAAACGTACTGACTTCACGGTTAATAATCGACTGAATGTATCCGTTGCCGGTAAATGCCTGACTCATTCGGGTGGCATCGACAATCAGTTGCACTTTTGGCTGCTCGCCATTGAGTAAGTCTCTCTGCAGGCCTTCCGGTATATCCAAAATAAAGGTGTAGCGGCCTTCGTCCATGAGCTGATCGGCTTCACTGGCAGAAACGGCCTCCGGGGGCAAAAAGTAAGGCATTAAAAAGCCATTGATTAACTGATTTGAGAGTTGTGAACGGTCATTATCAATAACCGCTATGGGTGTTTTATAAAGGGTTTGTGGTGTAGCCGATGCGGCGGTGTAAACGAAGACAGTAAATGCCAGCATAATAAATAAAAGCAGCATAGGGTCGCGTGACAAGCTCACTAATTCTTTTACGCCTAAATGCGAAATGTTTTTGAGAGAACGCATTTATCGCTCCTGCTTCTTAACTAAGCTAACGCCAACCGCAATAAAAATAATGGCAGCAATACTGAGCCCTACCAACATGACGTGCAGCTCATTAAAGGACAAAGCTTTTGAGAAAACACCGCGGCTGACAATCATGTAATAGGTTGTTGGATAGACTTCGCCAATGACTTTCGCTAACCCTTCTAATGATGTGACCGGCGTTATCATTCCGGAAAACTGTGAGGCTGGAAGGATTGTTGCCAGAGCGGTGCCAAACAGCGCTGCAATTTGGCTGTTAAGAAAAGCGGACATAATCAGGCCTAGTGCAGTGGCGCAAAGCACATAGAAAAACGTAGCCAGAGTAAAAGTCAGGAAGCTGCCGGTCAGATCTACCTTAAAAATAAATAAAGCCTGCCCAACCAATATCAGGAAGTTAACCATCGCCAGAACAACATAAGGGAGCTGTTTACCAATGAAAAATTCACTTTTGCGAGTTGGGGTGACATAAAAATTAGTAATGGAGCCTAGCTCTTTTTCCCGCACGACAGAGAGGGAAGTTAAAATGGACGGAAATAGCATTAGCAGCAGAGGTATCACTGCCGGCACCATCGCTGGCAGACTTTTAATATCTGGGTTATACCGATATCGCGACTCTATATTAATAGTGGCCCGTTGAGGTACAGGGGCACTTAACTGCTGCTGTTGCTTTTGCAGCCAGTCCATATGCATACCCTGGATATACCCTTGTGCGGTCTCAGCCCGCATAGGCATAGCGCCATCAACCCAGGCACCGACGGTGACGTTATCGCCTCGTTGTATATTGCGAGCGAAATTAGCGGGAATTTCAATTGCCAGGCTAATTTCGCCAGTTTGTAGGCGAGCGTCAACCTCTGCATAACTATTTAGCGGAGGTTGCTCATTAAAGTAACGAGAGCCCGACAAACTGAGAATATAGTCGCGACTGGTACTGGTCTTGTCGCGGTCAAGTACGGCGAAACCAATTTCATCAACATCCATGTTAATGCCGTAACCCAGTACGAACATAAGAATAACGCTGCCGACCAGCGCCATGACAAGTCGCACCGGGTCGCGGAGTAGCTCTAAGGTTTCGCGGTGACTTATGCTAAGCAAGCGCCTTACACTAAAGCCGTGACTGAGTTTGAGGCTTGCTTGTTTTTGCAGCTCTGGAGCCGGTTTCTCAGTGTCGCTGGGCTGTTCCGAAGCCGTTTCTAAATAATCAACAAACGCATCTTCGAGCGTGCTTCTGTTACAGCTTTTAATAATGCTCTGCGGTGTGTCAGTCACTAACACTTTTCCTGCGTGCATCAATGAAATGCGGTCGCAGCGCTCGGCCTCATTCATGAAATGGGTCGAGATAAAAATAGTGACGCCATGCTCGCGGGACAGCTTTAATAAAATATGCCAGAAGTTATCGCGGGCAGCAGGGTCAACTCCCGACGTCGGCTCGTCCAGAATCAGTATTTCTGGCTGATGAATCATGGCGACAGCGAGTGATAGCCGTTGACGTTCACCAACGGGTAACTGCTTAGGAAGTTGCTTAAACAGGCGTTGTAAGTCGAATTGATCGGCAACTTCTTTTATACGGTTTTCGACATATTCTTCGGGAATATCAAATAGCCGGGCGTGCAGTTTTAAGTTTTGATACACCGTAAGCTCACCATACAAAGAAAAGCTCTGAGTCATATACCCCACGCGTTTGCGAGTGTCCAGAGCGCGACTGTTAATGGGTTCATTAAACAGCCAGGCTTTTCCGGAGCTGGGTGTTAAAAGACCAGTGAGCATTTTCATGGTGGTGGTTTTACCGCAGCCATTAGAGCCTAGAAAGCCAAATATTTCGCCTTTTTGGATGCGGAAATTAGCGTTATCAACGGCAGTGAAGTCACCAAAACGCATGGTCAGCTCTTGCGCTTCTATGGCAACTGAATCGTTTTTAGACGGTTGTCGCGAGGGCTCAAAAATTTGAGCCGATTCATTGCCAAGCAATGTCATAAACGCTTGTTCCAGCGAAGACGCCGCGGTTTTTTTAAGTAACTCAGTTGGAGAGCCGCTGGCAAGCACCTTTCCTTCATTCATGGTAGCTAACCAGTCAAAACGTTTAGCCTCATCCATATAGGCCGTAGCAACCAGTATGCTCATGTCCGGGTGTTGTTGGCGAATGTCATCGATAAGTTGCCAAAACTGACGGCGAGACAACGGGTCAACGCCGGTGGTTGGCTCATCCAGAATCAGGAGCTCTGGCTCGTGAATCAATGCGCAGCATAGTCCGAGCTTTTGTTTCATTCCGCCCGAAAGCTTAGCGCTGGGTCTGTCTTTAAACTCCCACAACCGGGTGGCTTTTAGTAAACGACAGACTTGTTGTTCACGCTGTTGGCCGTTAATACCAAAAAGTTGGGCAAAAAAGCTGAGGTTTTCCTTCACTGACAGTGTTGGATAGAGGTTTTTGCCTAACCCTTGTGGCATATAAGCAACACGACGATACAAACGTTTGCGCTGACGTGACTCACCAAGGTCTTCGTTTAACACGAGTAGCCGCCCGGACTGTAAAGCTCTGGCACCAGAAATAAGAGACAGTAACGTCGATTTACCCACGCCGTCGGGGCCAATCAACCCACACAACTTACCTCTGGGGACATCCAGAGATACCGAGTTCAGCGCGAGTTGCTTGCCATAATGATAGTTGAGCTTATTAACAGAAACAGCAAAGTCAGCCTCGCGAGTCATCAATCAAGCTCCGACTCGAGCTCTTGCGGCCAGCTCTCTGTAGCATCAAATTTCACGTAAGCAACTCCGGGTAACCCTGTTTTTACGCGTTCGAGGTGCTTTTCCAGAAGTGCTTTGTTAATACTGGCGCGAACGCGGAACATGAGTTTTTCACGCTCTTCCTGGGTTTCGACCGTTTTAGGTGTGAACTGTGCTACGTCGGATATAAAGCTTATGCGAGCGGGAATGCGATACTCTGGTAGTGAATCTAATACAATACGCGCTTCGCTGCCTACTGAAATCTTACCGATAGCACTGGTTGGCAGAAAGAACGTCATGTAAACATCGCTCAAGTCCACCATGTTTACAACTCGACCTCCGCTGCCTATTACTTCTCCCGGTCGAGCAATAACGTATTGAATGCGGCCGTCGCGAGGCGCAAGAAGCGTACTGTCATCTATTTGAGTTTGAATGCGTTCAATGGTTGCCTGAGAGGCTTCTGCTGCAGACCGAGCACCTTCAAACTGTGATATAGACGTGGTAATGGCGGCTTGGGATGACGCTATTTGTGATTTTGCAGCTGCGACTGCTGACTTGGCACTGACAACAGCAGCTTCTGCATTGTCTTGCTCTTGCGCCGATATAGAGCCTTGATCAGCCAAACTACGAACGCGTGCTAAGCGTTTTCTGGCAAGCTCCAACTCCGACTCGCGTTGCTGTAGTAAAGCTTCTGCTGCCTCTTTTTCGGCTCGGCGCTGTTCAACCTGGCTTTGTGCGGTATTAATCGCATTTTGGGCCTGCTTGAACTGGGCTTGTGCTTGGTGTAGTTCAGCTTCCAGCGTTGTTGTATCGAGTTTAGCAAGCTTGGCACCGGTCAATACAAAGTCGCCTTCGTTGACCCAAACACTGTCTAATCGCCCAGCTACTCTGGTCGCCACATTTATTTCGGTGGCCTCAATTCTACCGTTACCGCTGGCAACACCGTCGTAGCCGTCTGTGCCTTTATTTGTCCCCAAGTAAACAAAGAAAGCGAGTCCTAAAACGACAATTGCCCAGACAATAGTTCTTTTATTCATAGTTCATTCCAAACTGCGGTTTGGGCGATAGAAGCGCTGGGAATGCTGATGGGTCTATGGGTTAAGTATTGAGTCATAAAAAGAGAGCCTTACATGGAAAGTGCTATGTATAGTTTTAGCACTAAAAACAGCAAATGTAAGGCTCTCTTTTAGAGGAGAGAAGCTACCTTATAAGGGGGAGTGTTAAACCATGGGCTTGGTGCCTTTACCACTGTGGCCCGAACGCTGCCATAAACTGGTAATACGTGCAGAGCGAACAATAAGCCAAGTCAGACCAAATAAGCCAATGGCTAAGCCCAGCGCTAACCACCGGTTATAGGTGGTCGCAGAATAAACACCGCCGTTTCCAACCGGCACTGCTTCTGGTGGCATCAACGGCAAACCGTGACGCTCAGCCATGGTTTTAATGCCAATGAAGTGAATGCCCGGAATATCTTCCTGTAAGAAGTAACCCATAACAGTCTCTACGGCAAAGGCGCGTGCAGGGGCATCTGTTTGCAAGCCTGAGCTGAACATGTCATCAATGCCCGGAGGGCCAACAACCGTTGCGCCGCCACCAACGTTAATGTAGGCGGTGTAATTACGCTCAGCTGAGTATTCACGGAAAATTGCAATACGATCAGCAACCGCCTCCTGATAGTTTGCCGGGTCAATAAACTTAACATCAGCACGGTCAATTGAACGGCGAATGGATTGAATGCCTTCTTCAGGAATGCCAATGCCTCTATCTTCGATACCACCAATTGATGAATACTCGGCATGCAGCGTAATAACCCCCGCTTCTCGCAATTCGCGCTCCATATCCAGCCATAAGAAATTAGGCGTGTTAGCGCCCCATTGTGACGATGAAGCAGAAGCAACAATGACAGCATCTGCCTCCATTGCTTCAAGAGCCGAGTAGACAGCAAGGTTGAGTGCTGGGAACGAGCCCGAAACCGTTACGGCAACTAAGTCACCTTTTTTAACACCAGCTTCCGCTAATAATTTAACAGCAACAGCGGCCCAGTTTGGGTTAATGGTGGTTTGTTTTGACTCACGACCGCCATGGTTAGTGGTTACAATACTATTTTCTAAACCGACCAAGCCCGAGCGCTGCGGGTCAAACTCCGGGTTTATGGGGGCAATTTGGGCTCTTAGTGGTTGCAACACATTCATGCCTTCACGCATGATCTTTGCGGCATTCACCATGGTTGCGTAATTATCTTCAACGACCGGATCGCGCTGCTTCATATTCTCCGCCGCGACAACAACGGTAATTGCGACGACGATTAAGAAAATAAGTCCCCAGGTTGGTACACCTGAAGAGCGCCAATAAATTTTAGTAAAACTACTCATTATAGGGTTCTCCTGTTACCAACCGGGCATTTGAAAGGCTTTGCTAGCTTCATACATTTGCAGAGACTCAGGCATAATGACAATCAGTGCTAAACGCACTAAAACAGCGGTCACGGCCAGTCCGCATAGTGTTTGCAGAACGCCTTGCCGTTCAAACCAAATAGCGATAAGCCCCGGAATAATGTAACCGATAATGCTACTTTCCATCACCGACATCATCACGGTTGACTCAAGCGCGCCTACTTGCGCCTGTGCATTGTCACCGCCGGCAATCATTTGTAAGTCGGCCCAGTTTACTAAGTTGCCAATAAACAAGTCGAACAGACCAGCAATTAAGTAGCCGGTTAAAATCATGATGATGGTTTGGCGACGGCCATAAATAATGGCAAAACTGGCAATGACTTTGACAATCAAATAAGTCATAAGGGCTGCCAGTAAAGTAATAGCCAGGCTTAGCGGGTCTGTAAGCTGTAAAGCCACATAACCCGGAACAACCAAGCCGCCTGCTGCGAGTCCTAACGTATGAGTCAGTAGTAACGTAAAAAATAAGCCAACGCCAATGGCAACGGCCAATATGTTAAGCGCTATCATAAATCTTCCTCTTTAACGGCACGGTTTTGGAAGAAGCGAGCGACTTCTTCGCCGCCGCCATGAATATTACACATACCAACAACCAGTGCGTTACCTGCAGATTCTTCTAAAATAGTTTCCGTAATATCCGTGGTTTCACCACCTTCGAGCACCAGTAGTTTTTCTGGGTCCAGACCATGTTTCACGGCATTACGGACAAAGACAAAGCAACCCGAGCCCATTAAAATAACTTTATCGGCCTCAGTCCATTGTCCTGCTTCTTCAGCCATTTGCTGTGAACGGTGAGGTCGGTCAGCCCGGCAATTAATGAGCATGATCTTCTTGCGGCCTTCGCCGAACTTCTCAATCATGTTTTCCCAAATTTTACCGGTCGACTCAGGGTCGTTAGCGGCAAAGCCGTTAACGAACACAATTTCGCGTTTGAAGTAGTTAATGTGCAGAACCTGCATGGCGCCGGCTTCCGGTTCGAGTTCGGTCATGCCTTTTAAGGCTTTATCGCGGTCAACGCCCAGGTGTTCGCAAATTTTTAAGGCCAAAGCGACGTTTTCTTTATGCTCGGCATAGCGAAACTGACTCATGGTGTCATCGGAAATGGCATCAACTTCTTCCAACGTCACACCGTGAAGTTGTGATTTCCTGTCGTGACATGAGTGTTCGAAAGTCGGCAATAAGTCACGTTCTGCGGTAAATAAATTACCTTTCACCGGAGTGCTTCCCGCCAGCGCTAAGGCGACGTCTTCTTCTCCAGGGCCCATGACATCTAAGTGGTCGGGACGGGCGTTGGTAATGACACCCACATTAGAGCGCACCATGCGTAGCTCACTTAAAGACTGGTACTGTGGTTGTAATGCCATACACTCCATCACGACAATCTCAGGCTTTAATCTTGCCATGCGTTTAAGTGTTCGCATTTGCTCTATAATGTTTGCGCCACTGATGCGGTAAATTGGGAACTCGCGACCGTCGGGGTCGGTGACTGCGGCGGCGGAGCCCGTTGTTTTCGCACAAACACGTTTACCGCCGGCACGAAGCCCTGCGGCAATGAGTCTAGTGACACTGGTTTTGCCACGCGTACCATTCACATGAACACGCACCGGAATGCGGCTAACCAGCCAACGATGTTTTAGCGCTTCTAAACCACCTGCCAGAACAAGTGCTACCCAAAGTCCTGCAACAATGGCGAGCAAAACAGGTATTTCCATAATCGCTCCCCTTAACATACATAAATGTATGTATTCTTTTTAGCGAACCTTTACAAAAAAGACCAATGAATTTAGGGATCTTTACACTTCCGCGTGCGAATACATGGTTAGTTCCAGCAAGCGGTTTTTTGCTACGCTTTTTTCACGAACTCTGACTTCAACTTCATTGGGCCAATGCCGTCAATTTTGCAGTCGATGTCGTGATCACCCTCTACCAGGCGAATATTTTTTACTTTCGTACCGACTTTAACGACGGACGATGACCCTTTTATTTTCAGATCTTTAATGACGGTCACAGTGTCGCCGTCTTCTAAAGGCGTGCCGTTTGAGTCGCGGTATTGTGGTGCGTCATCGGCTTCTGAAGGCTCGCTTTCAGACCATTCATGACCACACTCAGGGCAAATCAGTAAGTTACCGTCGTGATAAGTGAAGGTTGACTGGCATTCGGGGCAGGCGGGGAAGTCGCTCATTAGAAATCCTTTTAAATTAAAAAGAGGCGCAATTATAGCCTGTTAGTCTCGAGCCCGCATCTGGTGAGCACTGGCATGTTGGCGAGTTGGGTGGCAAGCAGTACAATGAGAGCGGTTAATGGCCCCAGCGCTAAATGTTTCATTAAACGATTTTTCTATCCATAGCGTATCTTTCCCAGTAAAGATAATAGATAAGAGGTTCACATGCGAGATATTGTTATTCTGCACGAAAATGAAGAGTGGCTAGTGCCATTGAGAGCAGAATTTGAGAAACGCGGAGTTGAGGCCAAAGAATGGTTTCTTGATACGGGGATTATTCCTTTTACCGAACTACCCGACGATGCGGTGTACTACAATCGCATGAGTGCGTCGTCACATACGCGTGGACACCGGTTCGCACCTGAACTGACTCGTATGGCGCTCACCTGGCTTGAAAACAATAACCGAACCGTTGTGAATGGCAGCGGTGTGCTAGCGCTGGAAGTGTGTAAATTATCGCAGTATGCGGCTTTGCAAAAAGCTGGACTCAATGTCCCCAAAACACAAGCTGTGGTTGGCAAAGAGCTTATTGCGGAAGCGGCTGAAAACTTTGCTCAATGGCCACTTATTTTGAAGCCAAACCGTGGCGGTAAAGGTTTGGGAGTTATCAAGTTTGATGATGTGGCCGGTCTGAAATCTTATATAGAGAGCGATGACTACGAAGAGCCATTAGACGGTGTTTGGCTGTTGCAGGAGTACATTAAGCCGAAGCAACCGCACATTACTCGTAGCGAATTTGTTGGTCAGAAGTTTGTATACGCAGTCAATGTGAATACAGAGCAGGGTTTTGAGCTTTGTCCGGCGGACGTATGCAGTGTTGATGATGCGTTTTGCCCCACGAACGAAGCACCGGCGGAGACCCCCAATAAGTTTTCGATTACAAAACGCTTTAACGGTCACGAAATTATTTTCGCGCTTGAGGCTTTTTTGAAAGCGAATGATATTGATGTAGCGGGTATTGAGTTCATTGAGGACGAAAAAGGCGAGTTGTACGTTTATGACGTGAATACCAATACCAACTACAATCAAACGGCCGAGCGGGAAGCTGGTGTAAAGCAAACTGGAATGGGAGCGTTGGCAGACTATCTTATTAGCTTAGCCAAATAACTCACTCGTACACACTGAATAAAAAAACGGCCCCAACTTGTGGGGCCGCAAAAAGCCAGGGAGAGAGTCTGGCGTTTAGAAAGTGTATTCAACACCAAATGACGCTGTTTGAGGCTTGTTAGGGAGTGCACCGTGCGGTGAGCGAGCCACAATTTTTTGCTGGTCAAACAGGTTTTCGACTTTGAAATAAACCGCCATGTTATTGTTCATTTCGTAGCGGCTGACAAAGTCAGTCACAAATACAGACTCCGTTCTGTCGAATTGACTGTTGGTACGGTTACAGCCGACATCGACACACATCTCGTCCGCGTACTTCGCTACAACGTAGTTAACCCAACCGTTTTGGTTGTCTAAAGCAACGCGCATACTGAAGGTGTTTTGCGGAATATCGTTTAACTCATCGCCATCCATTAGACCTGACACGGCGTTGTTTTTACTAATTTCACCTTTGGTGTAGGTGTAAGTCACATCTACAGGTATCAGGAAGCTACCCGCTTCAAAGGTGTTGCTCGCCTGGAATTCTAAACCGCGAACAACCGACTCACCCAATACATAGTTGCCTGACTCCGCACCGTTGTCACAAGGATTAGCAATAGAGCATTGCTGTGTGGTGTCGCTAAAGTCGCTGTAGAAGCCAACCGCTTCGACAAACAAAGCGCCTTGGTTGTAACGTACGCCAGCCTCGTAGTTCGTGCTGGTTTCAGGCTCTTGGTTCTCTTTTGCACCGCCACCTAAAGGAGAAAAACCTTTGTGTACGCCTGCCAGAACCTGCCAGTTGTCGTTTACATCATAAGTAAATGATGCCCCTGGCAACCACTCGCTGCTGTCATTCGAGCGTGCACTGTCAAGTTCTGAGCGAGCTGTGTCAGCAAATTGATAGCGGTAGGACTCTACGTCTTCATATCTCAGCGCGACGTTGACCATTAACGCATCGCTTACTCGCCACTCGTCAGTTAACCATACGCTCAACGCGTCAGCGCCCTCTAAGCGGTTATTGCTTCCAGTTGGCATGACGATGTTTTGGAAAACCAAGCTGCCGTTCACTTGATCGTATACAGAAACAGGTTGGAAGCGATCCATCTCGTCACTATGGTCGCGAGCGCCCAGCTCCAACGTATGGTTAGCTAGCGCAAACTGCGCATTGGCCTCGATGCCTTTTGATTCGTACGCGCGGTTGTTGTTTTTGTAGTTCAGACCAGTCTCATCCATGGAGCCGTGCAGTATGGCTAAGGCATCTTCATCGCCATTGTTAGCGGCATTAACATACGCATTACCGCCATCAAGTTTGAACCAGTTACGAGCGAAGTCATTGTAGTAACCAAGGATATTCAGTGTAAGGTTATCTGACGCTTCGAATGCATAATTCAGGCTATAGCCTTTATGTGAATTGTCCATCTGATCGATTTCCGACAATCCATAGCGACGGTTTTCATCTTTTTCGAAGTCTGAATCTGTTAGTCCCAGATAGGTTTCGTTTGAAATCTCTTCGGAGTACTGAACTTTAGCCAACAAGCTTTGACGACCGCCTGTCCATTTTAGTTTGGCCACATAATCTTCAATGTCGAACCCGGCGTCACGGCTGCTGCGGTCGATATCTTTAAAGCCGTCACTGCTGCGTTGAACGGTTTCTAGCAAGAAGCCCCACTGACCTTCTGTGCCGCCAACATGAGCATGAATATCGCGGCTGCTGTTTTCACCGAATTCGGTCAACACTTGACCACCGAACTGTTCCGGAACGGGTGTTGTAACCAGATTAAGTACACCGCCAGTGGTTTGAGGGCCATAGCGCAATAATGGAGCCCCCTTCAGCACTTCAATAGAAGACATGCGGAATGTCGTTGGGAAGTAATACGCGGCTGGGTTTGAATAAGGGGCGGGCGCTACCATAACGCCGTCTTCCAAAAGAGTAACTTTACTGACACGACCAGCGGTAGCTGCGCGAATACCAATGTTGGGTCGTAGGCCTTGACCGTCTTCTTCACGCACATAAACACCGGGGATGGTTTTCATTAACTGGTTAATGTCCGTTGGTACCTCGATGCGCATCTGTTCTTCGTCGATAACCGCGCTTGAGCCCGCTGTGGCCCTCGAGTCAGTTTTCGTACCGATGATTTTGATTTGTTCAATGTCATCAGTTCGGTCAATTGCAACTTCTGCAAAGGCTGGCGCTGCGAAGCTTGCGAGAATAGCCGTAGTCAGTAACGTCTTTTTCATGATCTACCCTGTTAATGTTTTTTGAAAGGTTATTTCATTATTGGTTTATCGAATTGCTGCGAATGCTAATATAAATAATAATGATTCGCAACAACGTTTTTGATCTATCGCAATTCCTTAGTCGGTTTTTTTGAGGCACTGGTCGCTGGTTTCTTCAGAGCGTTTGGTTAAAAGTGCATTCGCGAGTAAAGTGTGTAGATAAAGAATAAGTAGCTAAGGCGTTTTAAATGATGAAGATAATAAAACTGGCGGCGGTGCTGAGTGCACTTTCCGTTTTAATAGGATGCAGCTTACTCACCAGTGACTCGAAACAACGTATTCAGTACCAATGCGGCGCAGCAGAAGTCGAGCTCAACTTTGCTGACGAATCGGCGACACTTCATTACAAAGACAGCTCGGTACCTTTGAAGCAAGTGGTTAGCGCATCCGGTGCACGATACAACGATGATGCTGACCCAATAACCCAGTACTGGGGAAAAGGGAACGAAGCAACTATTACCTGGCGTGGGCAGGAGTTGCCGACGTGCGTCGAACAAGGAACATTGCCAAAACATTTCACGGGGCGTGGCAACGAACCTTTTTGGCAGGTGGCAGTTAACCCGCAGCATATGACCATTACTACGCCAGACACTGAAGCCATAGTCGACGTTTCGCCTGCTAAGGTTGTTTCAGAGAGTCCTTATGAATGGCGTATTGAGTCAGCAACAGAAACGCAGTTAGTGGTCATAGATACCTTATGTCGAGATTCCATGAGCGGACGTCTCTATCCCTACCAAGTCGATTTGCACGAAGGCGGTAATGTCTATTCCGGCTGTGGCGGTGACAGCGAATGGCTGGTGCAGGGCGTTGAGTGGCAATTGGTTGAGTTTGACGAGCATTCACTGAATACGAAAGCGCCAACACTGAGTTTTCTGGCTGACGGCCAGTTGACCGGGTTTAATGGCTGCAACCGCTACTTTGGTCAATACAACTTAGGCGGTGAGCTGGCGCAAATACGACTGATGGGTAGCACCAAAATGGCGTGTCCGGAAACTGCCAGCCAACTGGAAAGGAACTTCAGTGAAGCCATGCAGCGTGTTTATCAAGTCAGCATCGATAATAAAGAGCGGTTAGTGTTGACCACTCGCGGTAATCGACAACTGATTTTTGTCGAGCAAAACTAGCAATATCCTGATAGGGTTAATACCTATGCAACTTAAAAAATACACCGATTATGGCTTGCGCGTTTTAATGTATTTAGCGGCCAAAAAAGATGATGACAGAGTGACTATTGATGAGCTCAGTGGCATTTTTAATGTGCCCAGAAACCACTTAAATAAAGTGGTCCATCAATTGGGAAAGGAAGGGCTCATTGAAACCCGACGGGGAAAAAACGGCGGTTTTTTGCTGGCCGTTGACCCCGCCGATGTTCGACTAGACAAGATCATTCGTCGGCTGGAAGGTGACGAATACTGGATAGATTGTCACAAGCCTGAATGTGCGATATTTCCAGCCTGCGAGCTGAAGAATTTAATAAACGAAGGTAAGGAAACGTTCTATCGGTTTTTATCAGACTATACATTGGCTTCGCTAATGCAGAATGACGCTGATATTCGCCGACTCTGGGGACAGGAAATTCCAATAAACGAAGCATAATAATAAGGGGAGTTTCATGCTTAAAAAGTTAGCAGTAGGCATAGCCGTTGGTTTGGCTGCAACATCTGCGCAGGCGAGTGACTGGCTGCATTGCGGCGATGTTTTTGACAGCCAATCAGGGCAACTTGTTGGTGAGCGCTATATTGAAGTTGAAAACGGTGATATTAAATCGGTGAAGGTTAATGCTCCGGGGAATTCGGGTAGTTTGATAGACTTATCGGACAGCACTTGCCTGCCTGGTTTTATTGACCTCCATGTGCATTTAGATGGTCAGTCAGGACCCAACTCATACATTAAACAGTTTACTCAGAACCCAGCCGACTTGGCCCTGGTTGCTCAGAATTACGGCATGAAAACGCTGAAAGCTGGCTTTACGACGGTACGTAACCCAGGCGACTCGGACAATGTGACTATCGCCCTGCGAAATGCGATTAACGCAGGCATTACCGATGGCCCGCGCATTTACACTGCAGGCAAGTCGATTGCTACAACAGGTGGGCATGCGGACCCGACAAATGGCTGGAAAGAACAGCTTATGGGTCGCCCAACACCGAAAGACGGGGTTATCAATAGTGAAGAAGATGCTCGTGAAGCGGTTCGTCAGCATTACAAAGATGGTGCCGACTTTATTAAAATTACCGCAACCGGTGGTGTATTAAGTATGGCCAGCAGCGGTGATAACCCTCAGTTTACTGACGATGAGTTAGAAGCTTTGGTTGATATTGCCGATGATTACAACTTTCATGTGGCGGCTCATGCGCACGGTAAAGCAGGTATGCTTCGCGCAGTAAAAGCGGGTATTGCCTCAGTTGAGCATGGTACCTATATGGACGATGAAGTCATTGCTGCAATGAAAGAGCATGGCACGTATTTAGTGCCAACAATACTGGCGGGTAAATTCGTTGCTGAAAAAGCCGAAATTGATGGCTACTTTCCTGAAGTCGTAAGGCCGAAGGCGCGCGAAATTGGTCCTAAAATTCAGGATACCTTCGCAAAAGCGTATAAAGCCGGTGTGAACGTTGCCTTTGGTACGGACACTGGTGTGTCAGCGCATGGTGACAATGCGCTGGAATTCCAGTACATGGTCGAAGCGGGTATGCCGGAAGCTGAAGCAATTCAAGCGGCAACCAGTATCGCTGCTGACTTCCTTAAGAACGATAAAATTGGCCGTATCGAAGCGAATAAGAAAGCCGACATTGTGGCGGTAAAAGGGAATCCTTTAGAGGATATTACACTGCTGCAAAACGTTAGCTTCGTTATGAAAGACGGAAAAGTATATAAGCAGTAATATAATGATGAGGGGTCAGTCGAACCGTACTGACCCTTCTAGTTTTAAAGATGTATGGTCGCCACTGCGCACTTCATACTTGGTTTTATCTTCCTCGTAATTCACCCATAGTTGCACTCTCGCAGGCAAAATAACCGGTCGTTTAAAGGTTACATCTATGTAGGTCACTGCTTTTGACTGTTGGCGTTCGAGCTCTGCTTGGGCTCGCGCCATCATATACATGCCGTGAATTATCGGTTTTTCAAACCCGAACCAGCGCGACACGAGCGGATGCAAATGGATAGGGTTAAAATCGCCGGATATACGAGCGTATCGACGACCCATACCGCTGCCTAATTGCCAGTGCGCTAAGTTGTCCCAACCTTCATCGGGCTCAAAGGGTTTAGGGGGCGCTTTTTTAGCTTTGGCGTTGCTATTATCGCCTTTCATGACCTGATAAACACTGGTGCATGTGGAGACTTTCTCACCGTTTTGCCAAAACTCGACCGTGAACTGGGGCCTTAACCGGCGTGGAGACACATCAGGTCCGCGCTTAGGTACTTTGACTTTTGACACCAGTTGAAACGACTGGTCGGTTTGAATAACCGCATGGCGCTCTAGTTTGTTGCTGACGTGCACCAAACCCGGTGCCGGCCAGGGGAAGCTGTCATCGAGCATTTGCGCTAAGTGCGCACGCTGCGCAATGCAATAAAGCATGGCAAGCGGGACATCACTCACAAAGCCACCAAAAGCATCGTGATACTTTTCAAGTTGCTTCGCTGCCGGAGCGGGAATGGAGTAGTGCTTTTCCAGGGTTTCTGAATCGGCCTCAGACTCGTCGCTACGCTGCAAGGTAAATAGTGACTTGAACAGCATACTTGGCATGGGGGCAAGTTTTTGCGGATGATTATCCACACGTTCCATAGTGATAGTGACTCCCTACTGACTTAGTGGTTATTCTCGCACATGTTGCAAAAATTCAACAGTCCGACCACTAAAAAGCCGCTCCGAAGAGCGGCTTAGCTTGTTTTTCTTCGCATTACTTATTGGTTTCTATGTCGTCGTTAAGATCTTCATCATGTTTTTCGAGATCCCACGGCAGAACACCCGGGCTGTGGTGTCTGAAGTGCAGGTAGTTCTCGAATTGGTTAATGACGTCATTGATGATATCCGACGATTCATAACCGTAAAGATCATACGACTGACCACCCTGTCTCAGGAATACCTCTGCACGATAGTAAGTTTCGCGGTTTTGGTCGTTGCTAAGCACAAACTCAGGTAACAAGTAGTCGCGCAGACGTATTTCGTAAGCGAAGTCCAAGTCATTTTCTTTTTCAACGCTTAAAATAATACGGTTGTGCTCCTCGTCCGTCGTGAACTCAGCTGGCCAGTCCTGGCTTTTCAGCTCTTCTTTTACTTTTTTCAAAGACTCTGTCGCTGGTCCGTTAATAAATTCCAGTACAGGTTCTTTTTTCGGAAAGTCGACCAGGCCGGCTAAGCGTTTTTTCCAATAGTCGGGTCCTGCATTTACCCCACGACGATGATGATGTCGATGGCTCTTAAGACTGTTGTATTGGTGTCCTTCAATAACTAACGCTCGCCACATTCCTGCCGCCGATATCAAAATAATGACAGCGAACGGTAAGGCACTAGTTATTGCTGCGGTTTGCAGCGCGCCTAAGCCGCCGGCAACCAGCAGTACTGCCGCAACAACGCCTTCACTACTTGCCCAGAAAACACGCTGCCATACAGGTGTTTCCATACCACCGGATGCTAGCGAGTCGATAACCAGTGAGCCAGAGTCCGATGATGTCACGAAGAAGGTAATAATTAAGAGCACAGTGACAAAGCTAACAATGCTGGTCAGAGGCAGTTCTTCGTAGAGTTTAAACAGGGCTATGGCCTGGTTATCCTGCACTTCAGAGATGAGTGCTGTGTAACCTTCGTTCATGATCATATTCAAAGCGGTATCGCCAAATACGGCGAACCAGAAGAACGTGAATATGGTAGGCACGAACATGACCCCAAAGACAAACTGGCGAATAGTGCGACCGCGACTGATTTTGGCAATGAACAGCCCAACGAACGGTGCCCAGGCGATGGTCCAGCCGAAGATAAATAGCGTCCAGTTACCAATCCAGTCACTGCGTTCATAAGCTTGCAAGTTAAAGGTACGTTCCACAATGCCGCTTAAGTAAGCGCCAGTGTTTTGCAGGAAGGTTTCCAGAATGTGGATTGTAGGTCCGGCAATGAACACGAATAATAGTAGGAAAAGCACCAGTGTCATGTTCAACAGAGACAGCCGTTTAATCCCTTTATCCATGCCGGCAACAACCGATGCTATTGCGGCAAGAGTGATAACACCTATTGCAATAACTTGTACGGTGGTCCCCACGGGGATGTCTTCCCACAAATAGTTGAGGCCGGTGTTTATTTGTATTACCGACAAGCCCAGGGTTGTGGCAATACCAAACATGGTTCCCAGCACCGCAAAGGTATCAACGGCGTGTCCTATTGGTCCATTAATTTTCTCGCCAATTAGCGGGTACAGCGTAGAACGCATGGACAGTGGAAGGCCATGTCGGAATGAGAAATATGCCAGAACTAAACCTACTAAGCCGTAAATTGCCCAAATGTGGAAGCCCCAGTGGAAGTAGGCAATTTGCATAGCCTGTTTAGCTGAGCCGATTGTTTCAGCCGCGCCTGCGGGAGGTTCCGCGTAATGTAAGACAGGCTCTGAGACACCGAAGAAAAGCAAAGCAATACCGTAACCCGCCGAAAACAGCATGGCGAACCAAGAGGTAAAGCTGTATTCCGGTTCGCAATGGTCGGGACCTAATTTAATACGCCCCCAGCGCGATATTGCCACACCAATAATGAATACTAAGAAAAGAGCGACGGCGAGCATGTAAAACCAACCAAAGTTGTCAGTAATGCCTGCTAACGTCCAGTTAAACAGTTCACCGGCTTTTTCAGGCGCGCTTAACGTCCCTATTACCAGCAAAGCGATGACAATAACAGCCGGTAAAAACACCGGAATCAGTATTGCGTTGTGCCACTTAGCTTTCTCCGCTGACATAAAAACTCCTGTTTTTATTATGGTTTGTATATATATAGCGTACTTATTTTGTTTTGTAATGGGTCACTTTACATTTCTTTTACTGCTTATTTTGTAATCTTTAAGGTATGATGAGCGCTTATTCATATTTATGAGTTAGCGGTTATATGAATGCTCAGAAGTCATCAGTTGATTTAGTCAGTTTAACAAACGCACTGCCTGGTGCTGTCTATCAGTTAGAGTTAACCGAGAATGGCGACTGGCACTTTCATTTTGTCAGCGAAGGCATCGAAAGTATTTACGGCTGTTCGGTGGCCGACCTTCAGCAAAACACTTGTGTGCTTAAAGACATTATTGTTGCAGATGATTATGACTCTGTGGTTAATAGTTTGCTTGATTCGGCGAAGTACCAAATTCCGTGGAACAAAGAATACAGAGTAGTTCGTAATGGCGAAATACACTGGGTTTATGGGCACGCGGTGACTGAAAAGCAGGCTAATGGCAGCACTCTTTGGAAAGGCCAATTGCTGGATATTACTGAGCGTAAGCAGTTAGAGCTGACGGTTAAAAGACATCAACGGAATCTTGAACTTGCCGAACGGGTCGCTAACTTAGGCCACTGGAAATTGAACTTAAACACCGGCAAGTCGGTTTGGTCAGACACAGTGTACGAGCTCTACGGCTTAGAAAAAAGCAAGACTGACCCTGGCCTCGATATCGTCATGGAAAAAACGCATCCGCAGGACCGTCAGGCAGTCACGGAAGCCATTGAAGCCGCTAAAAAGTCTGGTGTTCGTGACGTTGAGCACCGTATTATTCGTAGCGATGACACTGTTCGTTGGTTGCGTGAGTCGGGTATTTATCAGCTCGATGAAAATGGTGATGAGATCATCTTTGGTACGGTGCAGGACATTACCGAATACAAAGAAATGGAGCTGAAACTTCGCAGTACCGGTGGTGAAGACGAGCACACCGGTTTTTACAACCGACGTATGATGCTACGCGCATTGCAGCGGCGCTTTAGTTTTTATAAAGCACACCCAGAATACCCATACTTCTTGTTGGTTCTGCAGGTGACTAACGACGCCAAAACGCTGGCGCATACGGCAGAAATTGTTCGCGCAAATATCAGAGATTACGATACTCCCGGGCACTTGGGTAATGGCTTAATTACTGTGCTGCTGTCAACGCTGTCGTCACCCGAAAATAAAAGCAGTCTTCGACGAGTTATGGCGCAACTCTCTAATGCCGGCATTGAAGGTCATTGTATATTGGAAGAGGCTCGAAGTACCGACAGTCGGTTCGATGACATCTTGACGCGCGCGTTGCCTAAATAAACCCAGTTTAATTTAAAGAGTCCAGTCCCTGCGCTTGCCCATGCTATTGGTTGGAATCGCGCTTCCGAAGCTAACATGAGTGGGGATTTCAATATCGATCAGTTGCTCGCTCAACCACTGTTTCAGGCTGGTCTCTGTCAGGTTGTCGCAGCCGCTTTTCATAACGACATAAGCTTTTAATCCCTCGCCTTCGTCAGGCTTTTTCTTCCGTACAGCTGCAGCTTCAACCCCTGGGTGTGACTCTATAGTCGCTTCAATGCGTGATGGATAAACGTTAGTTCCTTTTATTGATACCGCATTATCGACTCGTCCGCTGACGGTAAAGGTTTCATCGGAATGCCAGTTAAGTCCGTCCGGCAACTCGTAAGGCTGCTTCGCGTTTTTGTCCAGTAGCTTGCTGGCAGAGTCTTTTTTCCAGCGAGGGAACAGTTGAAAGGGGTTGTTAGGCGAGAGTCGGTAACCAATACCTGCCGTTTCTGAGCTGCCGTAAATTTCGATAACTTTAGAGGCGCCCAACGCATAAAGGCCATTTACGGTTTCCGCAGGACATGGACCTGATGATGTGGTGAACGTCACTTCGCTGGGGATATGCCTTAACAGTTTGACCGCCTGAGTTAAGGCTTCAGGAAAGCCAATAACAAGATCCTCCTGCTGTAAGGAGCCGCTGGTTAGTTTTTGGAACGCTTTAAAGCCTCGCACAACCGGTACATCCAGAATGTCAGGCAGTAATACTGAAAACAGCAATCCGTAAATATGGTGAGACGGTACCAGCGCAACCACTTGATTAACTTGGGCTGATTGCTGCTTGATAAGGTCTGATAAAAACTGAGCTTCATCAGCCAAGTTAGACCATGAGTGCTGACAAGCTTTCGGTTCTCCGGTACTGCCTGAGGTAGTGACGGTAATATCCTCAGAGGCAATTTCGCGAGCTTTAGCCACAATGTCGGCCCAGTCGCTAAGTGTATTTTTTCGCAGTAAGTAGTCTTCAATACCACTTTCTGCCATATTGAAGAACTGCACAACGCGACCGGCAATCGCCATCCACTCGAGTGAATCGACAACAACTTCGTGAAATGAATCAGAAGAGGCCTTGCTTTGCGGCACCAGTTCATCGTTGGCTTGCCAAGTACGACGACGCCACTCGTTACTTTCGGCAGGGCGCAGCCTTGTCAGCTCCTCGGCAACTAAGTCGCCAATAAGCTGAACAAGTGCTGGTTTTCTTAAACTGACGGTCATTTTACAGGCGTTTTACAAACACCCAATAAGTATCACCCGTTAGTGCTTTCTTCATGTGAACTTTTACTTCTTATTAGTATGGAATGGCTCAGGTTAGATCACATTCCTTAACAAATTCTTTACTGTAATAACCAAAATAGCGGTCTATACTTAATTTTTTATGAGCAACACCAAGGGGACACAAGGATGCCAAGAACACCCCAGTTTCACCGTGAGACAGCATTAAATAATGCGCTGCAGTTATTCTGGCGGCAGGGTTACCATGCCACTTCAATGAAAGATATTGAGGAAGCGATGGATATGCGACCGGGTAGCATTTATGCGGCGTTTGGTAATAAAGAATCTTTATTTAAAGAAGCGTTGGACTCGTACTTTGCTATGGTTGAGGAAGACTTTAAAAATACCATTGCCAAGCAACCATCGGTATTGCAGGGCTTTCGCCAGTATCTTAAAAATATCGCAAAAGCGGATGAGAGCTGCGCACCGACAAAGGCCTGTATGTTGGTGAAAACTTTATTGGAATTTACGCCGGAAGACAAAGCCTTCAGCGAGCCCGTGCATGCGTATTTAGACTCAATTGAAGCAATGTTTACTGAAGCACTGAGTGAAGCCCAAAGCCGTGGCGAACTGAGTAGACAGAGCTCTCCTGAAAAGTTGGCAAGACTAATACAAACCAATGTTATTGGCTTAAGAACCATGGCTCGACGCAGCAGTTCACAACCCTATCTTGAAGCTTTGGTCGATGATGTGGTCGCTCGTATTATTCCTGTGAATTAAACAAGCCTTTGTAGCCTTTAGGATTAAACTGCCACGTCATTGCTAAAATAATGACACCGACGAGAATATGTAATTGCCAACCGAATGTGTAGTTACCGGAAAAATCGCGGAACCAACCGGTAACTAGAGGCATTAAACTGGCAAACATAAACCCAATACCCTGCATGAAGGATACCAGACGACCAGCCTGAACGGGATTGTCGATATGGTCTAGCGCCATAACAATGCACAGTGGGAAAGCGCCACCCAAACCAAAACCGCAAAGTGCCGACCATAGCCAGGGCGACACATTTGGAAACCAACTCAGACCGATAAATCCAACCATTTGTGTGAGTACAGCCAACGCTAACCAAGGGCGGCGATCTTGTGAACGTGATAACGCGGGTAAAATTAAAGCGCCAATCACCTGAACTAACGAAAAAAGCGCCAGTAAATTACCTGAGGCCTGTGCAGACCAACCGAACTCGGCGTAAAAAGGTGCTATCCAGGCAATAAAACCAGCGTAACCGGCATTAACCAGTGCAAAATAAGCCCCCAGAATCCAGGCTCGCGGTGTTTTATAAGCACGCAGCAGCAAATGTCGTGGTGGTACGCTGGCAACCGGCGTTCGGTTAATGGGTAAATACCAAATAATGAATACTAGTGCCGCCAACAGGCTCCAGCTCCCCATGGCTTGGTATCGTTCAGGTAGCAAGCCGGCAGCCCAGGGAGTGGCAACAGCACCTAACGCAGCCCCGCCCATCAGGGCTGCCGACCAAAGACCGGTCACTAAGCCGAGCCGTTTCAAATATTGCTGCTTGGTGAGCTCGGGAATAACAATGTGCAGCAGTGAGATACCGACACCGCCAACAATAGCGCTGGTCATCATACTGGTGCTGGTGGGCTCAAATAAGCGCACGATAAGACCGGCGGTTAAAATAAGCAGCCCCAGTCCAATACCGTGGCGGTAACCCAGAGCAGTAGTGACACGCCCGGCAAACAACGCCATAGCGCCAATCATTAAAATTGGAATAGTGGTAAGCAACGAAACTTCACTGAACGACAAGCCGGTTATGTCGCGTAACTCGCCGGTTAGTGGTCCGATAGAGGTCAGCAAAGGCCTTAAGTTCAGCCCTAGTAACACTAATACCGCTAAGCTCAGTGCAAGTCGAACGCCTGACGGAGCAGGAGTGAATGTTGGCTCTTTTTGCAAACTCATACCGCTGGTTATTTAAAACCTTACTTTACTGAATTTTTATCGTTGTGTGAAACCGTGTTATTCTTTGGCGCCAACAGTCGCTATCCTTTTCTTAGAAAGAGTACCCGTTATGACCGCATCTACGGCGCCAGGGAATTTATTTATTGTTGCTGCTCCGAGTGGTGCAGGCAAATCGAGTTTAATAAAAGCCTTGTTGGACAAGTACGCCGACGACTCCATGCAAGTGTCTGTATCGTCAACCACACGAGCCCCCAGACCCGGAGAAGTTGACGGTGTACACTATCACTTTCTAAAGGTTGATGAGTTTGAACAGCGCATAGCAGCGGGCGAGTTTTATGAATGGGCTAAGGTGTTTGATAACTACTACGGTACTTCTCGTAAAGTGGTCGAATCGCTTCTGGCTGAGGGCAAAGACGTCTTCTTAGATATTGACTGGCAGGGAGCGCAGCAAGTCCGCGAACATTACCCCGATGTGCGCTCTATTTTCATTGTACCGCCAAGCTTGGCTATTTTAGAGCAGCGTTTGCGAGCACGAGGACAAGACTCTGAAGAGGTTATAGCGAAGCGTATGGCGAAAGCCCAGGCAGAAATGTCGCATTATCATGAGTTCGATTACCTGCTGGTGAACGACGATTTTAATGACTCGTTACATGCTCTGGAGCACATTGTTATGGCGCAACGTCACAAAATGCCGCACCAGCAAGTAAGATATTCGCAGGTATTGAAGGAATTACTTGGATCGTCCGGCTGAATTCCGTATAATTCTTAGCCTTTCGAAAAATGTCACTCAAGTTTTAGTGGGAGTAAGTAAACCATGGCTCGCGTAACCGTAGAAGATGCTGTAGACCGTGTAGGTAACCGTTTTGATTTAATCTTGTTAGCGTCACGCCGTGCGCGTCAAATTGCTAATGGAAAAGAGCCTCTCGTTGAAACCAAAAATGAAAAGCCAACCGTTATTGCGTTGCGTGAAATTGAGCATGGCTTAATTGACAGCGCACGTTTAGACGTAGAAGAGCAAGCCGCTCAGCAAGAGCAAGACGCAGAAGAGCTGCGTGCTGTTGACGCTTTGCGTGGCATTGAATAAAAGATATCAGTTCGCCAACGGTATCAATACCGTTGGCAAATCTCGCAAATCCCCTTATTCTGAAAGTATATCCATTGTCCAGTCTTAACTGGGGAGTTCTCGGTGTACCTATTTGAAGGTTTAAAAGCGCAAGTTAGCGAGTATCTGCCGTCCGACCAAGTGGACAGAGTGGCGGAAGCATTTGTGGTGGCTAATGATGCCCACAGCACACAGAAGCGCAGTAGTGGTGAACCTTACATTACCCATCCGGTGGCAGTAGCCAGCTTACTGGCCGATATGCGGTTAGACTGTGAAACTATTATGGCGGCGTTGTTGCACGACGTTATAGAAGATACGGAAACCAGTCAGGAAGATCTCGCCGAGCAGTTTGGCTCAACCGTTGCTAGCCTCGTAGAAGGTGTTTCTAAGCTCGATAAACTGCAATTTAACTCTAAAGAAGAGGCGCAAGCTGAAAACTATCGCAAAATGATAATGGCAATGGTGCAGGACATTCGCGTAGTTTTGATAAAACTCGCGGACAGAACGCACAACATGCGTACTATCGAGCACTTGCGCCCGGACAAGCGTCGTCGCATTGCGCGAGAAACCTTAGAAATTTACGCGCCACTGGCTCACCGGCTGGGCATTCACGACATTAAAAATGAGCTTGAGCATTTAGGCTTTTGGGCGCTTTACCCATGGCGAGCACGACTGCTTGAGTCTGAGGTTAAAAAAGCCCGGGGTAACCGTCGTGAATTTACTGATCGGGTAAAAAGCGAAATAAACTCTCGCCTGGAAGGTAATAAAATCAGTGCCCGAGTGCTGGGCCGCGAAAAGCATCTGCACAGTATTTATCGAAAAATGCAGGCCAAAGAGCTCAAGTTCGAAGAGGTTATGGATATTTATGCGTTCCGCGTCATTGTTGATAGCGTGGACACTTGTTACCGAGTTCTGGGCGCACTGCATAACCTCTACAAACCTATAGAGACACGCTTTAAAGACTATATTGCCATTCCTAAATCGAACGGTTATCAGTCATTGCATACCTCATTAAAAGGTCCGCATGGGGTGCCAGTAGAAATTCAAATTCGTACTGAAGAAATGGATTTAATGGCTGACCGTGGGGTTGCCGCTCATTGGATGTATAAGAAAACCGATGACTCCGGCACCACCGCACAGGTGCGGGCTCGCAAGTGGATGCAGAGCCTACTCGAACTACAGCAAAGTGCTGGGAATTCGTTCGAATTTATTGAAAGCGTTAAGTCGGACTTATTCCCGGAAGAAATTTATGTGTTCAGCCCGGACGGGCGTATTACCGAGCTTCCGCAAGGTGCCACGGCAGTCGACTTCGCTTACGCAGTGCATACCGACATTGGCAATACCTGCATTGGTGCGCGAGTCAATCACCGTGCTTACTCGCTGAGCAAACCACTGGAAACCGGACAAACGGTGGAGATAAAAACAGCACCGAATTCGCGTCCGAACATCGCCTGGCTAAACTTTGTGGTAACGGGCAAAGCACGCGCGAAAATACGTCAGTATTTGAAAAGCCAGGAAGCGGACGAAGCCCAACAGTTGGGTGAGCGCTTACTTCGCTCAGCACTTGGACCTGTCAGTTATGATGATATTCCTGAGTCTGAATTTGAGCGCGTCCTTAAAGACACTAAAGTGGCGTCGAAAGAAGAGCTACTCAAGCAAATTGGTTTGGGCAATTTAATGTCCATAGCCATAGCGAAGCGTCTGTTAGGCGAGTTACAGCCATTAAAAGACGAGAATGCTTCTGAAAAGAGCCTTTCAATTAAAGGGGCGGAAGGCTTATTGGTTAGCTTTGCTAAATGCTGTCGACCTATCCCAGGTGACGATATTATTGCTCATGTCAGCCCCGGCAAGGGCTTGGTTATTCATCGTCGCGAGTGTAAAAACGTGCGCGGTCATGAGGATGATCCGGGACGTTACTTCCCTGTTGAATGGGATAACAAACCAGAAGCGGAATTTATTTCTGAAATTAGAATCGAAATTATTAACCACCAAGGCGTTTTAGCCCGGTTAACTTCTTCAATAGCGACCACCGGTTGTAATATTGACGGACTGAAAACAGAAGAAATTGACGCCAATATTTACTTTATCGATGTCGCATTAACGATAAGAAACCGGAAACATTTAGCGGATGTGATACGTCATATTCGTAAAATGCCGGATGTTCAGCGCGTGACGCGCTTAAGGAAGTAGTATGTCAAAAGTCATTATTTCTACCGATAACGCACCTGCGGCCATTGGCACTTATTCGCAGGCGGTAAAAATTGGAACAACAGTGTATCTGTCTGGGCAAATTCCACTGGTACCGGAAACTATGGAGCTGGTTAGCGAAGACTTCACTGCACAAGCGGAGCAAGTTTTTAAAAACCTGACCGCTGTCTGTGAAGCTGCCGGTGGCGAACTGCAGGACATGGTTAAGTTGCAAATTTACTTAACCGATTTGGGCGAGTTCGCTATTGTGAATGAAGTGATGGCGAAGTTCTTCAAAGAACCTTACCCAGCCCGTGCAGCCATTGGCGTGAAGCAATTGCCAAAGGGCGCACAGATTGAGATAGACGGCATTTTAGAGTTGCCGAGTACTAACTAAGTTAGGCTTACACCGACTCTGGCGCCGGCTCTCTGTCTTCCAGCGGGCGGCGCCAAATAATAATAGCAATAGCCACTGCCGCCAGAATAAAGCTGTAACCGGTGTGAATACTCACCGACAACGGCGATATCTTGAAGCTTGCCCCCATTAATAAAGCTTGCGCTCCGTAGGGCAAGGCACCTTGCACAACACAAGCAAAAATATCCAGTAGGCTGGCGCTTTGACGTGGCGCTAAATTACCAATTTTTGCCAACCGCTTACTGACTTCACCTGCCAAAAGAATGCTGACCGTATTGTTGGCAACACATAGGTTAGTTAATGCTGTCAGGCCAGCGATGCCGATGGCTGACGCACGTTGTTTGTGCTTGCTGACTTTATTCGCAGCAGCTTCAACAAATTGAGCTAGGAACGCCAGACCACCCTGCTGGCGAATAAGCGCAGATAGCCCACCAATAAGCAATGACAGTAAGAAAATTTCCTGCATGCTTTCAAAGCCTTTATAAATGTCCTGACTAAAGGCAACCCATTCGTAGTCCACTGTGAACATACCAAAAGCTGCCGCCAGGACAATTCCAAGCCCGAGTACTGCAAAAACGTTCAACCCCATAACCGCCAGTACGATGATCGCGAAGTAAGGCAGTGAGAGCCAGAGGTTGGCATCGGGAATTTTCAGAGGCGCTTCGCTGGTATCGTAAGTTACTAACCACAAAATAGTAATGATAGCTGCTGGTATTGCAATTTTTAGGTTCGCACGGAACTTGTCACGCATCGTACAGCCTTGCGTGCGTGTTGCGGCAATGGTGGTGTCCGAGATAATTGACAGGTTGTCACCAAACATCGCGCCACTGACTAATACACCCGCGAGCAGCGGTAAACTGATGTCGGTGGCCTCACCAATACCTAATACGACTGGAGCTAAGGCAGCTAGGGTTCCCATTGACGTCCCCATTGCTGTTGAAATAACCCCGGCAATAATAAACAGCCCGGGTAGGAGAAACGCCGCCGGAATAATGCTGAGCCCGAGTACCACCATAGCATCCACGCCTCCGGTCGCTTCTGCAACTGTGCTAAACGCACCCGCAAGAAGGTAGATAACACACATGGTAATGATGTTATTGTCACCAACACCGGCAACGAAGGTGTTAATTCTCTCTTCAAAGGCCTGCTTGCTCAGTAGTATGCCCAGCACAATAGCGGGCAAAATGGCGACCGGACTCGGTAGCTGATAAAAGGCGTACTCGACCCCTTCGTTTTGGAAGTACAGGCCGGTGCCTAAAAATAGCACGAGGAATAACGCCAAAGGCAGGAGTGCTTTTGCGCTTGCCGGCTGCGGCGACGAATCTGTCATAAACTACCCTTTTATTTTTATTTGGACGTCCAGAAGCTTATCCGTCCACTGGTTTTTGTGCAACATTTTTTCTGCAACACGAAAGTACTGCATTGATTGTGACCACAGTGGTATATTTTTGCAAAAGGAGGCGTTTATGGATCAGTTTTTTGGCCGGGCGTATGTGTTTATCCCCTGCTATTTGGACGGTAAAGAGCTAAAAGGCAGTGAAACTGAACAAGGTTCTTATGTCACTGAAATTGCCGACAGGTTTTCAGAGGAAATTTCTAATCGTAGCTGGAACCAATTTGAGCGTGGGGCGCTAGGCCGCTTTTCATTTAATTTTCATGGTGAAAGTGAAAAAGATACCAACTGCGAACAGCTACCGGGCGATGTGTATTTCACGCTTAACCAACGCACTCAGCTATGTATTTTGACCATTGTGTTTGGTGTTACTGGTGAGCCGATTACTCAGCTACTCGACAGAGTGTCGCGTGAAGGTATTGAAATAACCGACGGCGACGAGCGTAATGCTAACTTTTATGCGTATTTAAAGAAAAAGCATGGCTTGCAGGTATCTGGCAAGGCGCGAGTTTGTCTTAGTACCGGACGAAAAGTGCCAGAAACCTTAAAGCCGTCGATATTTGCTAACGAAATGTATGAGTCTGACGTAATGGAGTCGGCGGGGTTGCTACCAACCTTTGGAAATGGCAGTTGGCAGGACAATATAGCGGTTTACAACAGCAGTGAAATTTACGCCAGTAAGACAACGGTACTGCGATACGATGACAACCTGGACAGGGATGATCCTGAGCTGTCTGGTACTTCCGTAAAGGCTATTCAGCGCGACTTAATGCTGACCTTTATTATTGAGTTGCTTATGTTCAGAGAGGCATCTATAAAACGTGCGAACCTGCGGGTGACTCATTCAATTCAAACCGATGAGAAACTGGAGCTGGACGACATTAATGACTTAATGGGCGACTTTAAGTCAGCGATTTTGTTCTGGGATCTGGATATATTTTTATACCCCTCAGCGCAGCAATTGGCTGACAGCCTGTTTGAAAAGTTTGATATTTATCGCTCGTTGGAAACTTACCGAAAAAACCAAAGCTTTCTTGAACAGCGGGTAAACCTGTCGAATGCTGCGCAGGCAGAAAAAGAAACCCGCACGATAAACTACATTGCTATTATCGTGTTCTTTTTCGAGGCGGTGCCGTTACTATTCGTGTTAGCTGAATCACTTATCCAGAAAAAGCCGCTTAATATGCTAGCGATATATTCCGGGATAGCTGCGATAAGTGTTAGTTTTGTCTTATTTGTAGCGATTTTGGGCATTGTAAGAATGCGCCGACTCACCAAAAAGGCGGTACGAAGTTAATGCAAGAAAAACAGTTAAGCCCCGGCTTTTTTACCTATGCAGAATTACAGGGAATGGGCAACACCGTTGATGACATTGTTGAAAAAACAGTGGCGTTATCGGCCGATGATATTTCCGGCTATGACTCGCAAGATAACGAGAGTCAGTATTGGTTAAAGCATCGTCGGAACAATATGTCATTGTTTGTTTGTGCTATGCAGGGTGACACTATGTTAGGCCACTTCTCAGCCATGCGCGTAAAAACAGATGAAGCAATGGCGTTTTTAGAGGGGAAGCGCTCTGAGACTGAGTTCACCGTGGTTTCAGGGCAGGATGCTCAAACAGCACCGCACTATGTTTATATTAGCGCCGTCGTGGTGAAGAAGACTTTGCGAAACAGTTCTGTTGCAATGAAACTGATACGACAAGGCTATCGTCTTTTGAATCAGTATTTAAAGGAAACCCCGCAAGCTAAGGGGATTTTTGCGGAAGCGTACTCGGAAGAAGGGCGAAGACTCTGCGAACTCTTTGGTATGAATAATATCTCGGCAAATTTTTATCGTAAGGATAGGTAATGTTCAGTAAAAAGCTCGATCCGGAGTTAGAGTCACAGTTGTTATCGTTATCGGTATTGGCCTCGTTGTTCTTCACGGTGTCGGGTATTGTGGTTGGGCTGTTAACCGGTTCGTCAGTGGTGCTTTTTGACGGCTTGTACTCGGGTATCAGCTTATTACTGTCCTATTTGTCGCTCATTGCTGCTAAAAATGTGAATGCCGACGACAGTGTGTCCTTTCCTTATGGCAAAAGCGCTATTGAGCCTTTTTTAGTCGGCGTTAAATACCTCACGTTAATTGTCTTATGTGTGTATTCTGCTTTTGCTGCCGCCTTTGATATTGCCGCTGGCGGCAGTGACGTGAATATCGACGTGGCGTTGGTGTATTCGCTTATCTCCTCGGTTGTCTGTGCGGGTGTTTACTTTTATTTCAAAAAAGCCTCAGCCAATTTGGAGTCAGACTTAGTTCGCTCTGAGTCTTACGAATGGTTTCTCGATACCATTTTGTCTACGGGCATATTTATTGGCTTTGTTGGTGCGCTAATACTCATGCGCGTTTCGATGGAAGAGTGGGTGCCCTATATTGACCCGGTATTGGTGTTGGTAGCGTCACTTGCGTTTATTGCTACTCCGCTGAAAGGGCTAATCCAAAGTGCCAAAGAACTCATTGGTTTTCAGCCGAAAGGAAAACTTGTCAAGCAGTTAAACCGAATTGTGGAAGAGGTTGAAGAAGAGAATAACTTCGACTCGAGTGTGGTTCGTATCCAAAAAGTTGGCCGTACCGTATTTCTGGAAATTGATTTTATTGTTAGACCCGACGACTTTTCTGTCACGGTGTTACGCCAGGATGCCATTCGCGAAAAAATACACAGTCAAATTGTAAAACTGGGGTACCGCTGGTGGTTGACAGTTGCCTTTACCAAAGACGAGAAATGGGTGGCTTAAGTGCAGTTAGGACTGATTCATCGACTCAGGTATACTGCTAATAATTAGTTCTTTTTTCGAAAAAATGCAATGAGTCCTGAACGCTATTTAAGAATTAACCAAATGCTCGATAAACGCCAGCCTGACTTAACGGTCATTATGGAGAACGTTCATAAGAACCATAATTTGTCGGCGGTAGTACGCTCTGCCGATGCGGTCGGTGTGCATGAAATACATGCTGTATGGCTGACTAAAAAGGCGCGATTGTCAGGTGGCACAGCGCTTGGCAGTCAGAACTGGGTGAAAATTCATAATCATAAGTCGATGGATGATGCTATTAGCACAGTCCGCGAGCAGGGTATGCAAGTTGTGGTTACGCATTTATCAGAGCACTCGGTTGACTTCAGGGACATTGATTACACCAAGCCGACAGCTATTTTGCTGGGGCAGGAGAAGTACGGCGTGACTGAGCAGGCGTTGGCGCAAGCTGACCATCATGTGATGATACCCATGGTCGGTATGGTGCAGTCGCTGAATGTGTCAGTAGCGGGTGCGGTGATGTTTTATGAAGCACAACGCCAGCGTGAACTAGCCGGTATGTATCAGTCGCCTCAAATTAGTGCTCAAGAGCGTCACCGGGTGCTTTTTGAAGGCGGGCACCCTATTTATGCGAAGGCGTGTAAGCGCAAAGGTATTGACTACCCCGAACTTGACGATGGTGGGCAAATTATTGCGAACGACAGTTGGTGGCAAGCTATGCGGGAAAAACGGTAAGGGGGCATTGTGCCGGAAAACGGGCTGCACCGAATTCCATTAACGGTGCTAAAAGGCGTTGGAGACAAAGTAGCGGTTAAGCTGAAAAAACTCGGGCTTGAGTCTGTCAGTGACGCTTTATTGCACCTGCCGCTTCGTTACGAAGATCGCACCCGCATTGAATCAGTCGCTCAATTGCGGCAGGGGCTGTCGACGAATGTGCTGGTCACTGTAAGGCATGCCGATATTAAATATGGTCGCCGCCGTATGTTGATATGCCAGGCGTCTGATGACACCGGCAGTATTACGTTGCGGTTCTTTCAATTCAGTGCCGCTCAGTTAAAGCAATTTGCAGCCGGCACAAAAATTCTGGCATTTGGTGAAGTGCGCCGGGGCATGACCGGCTGGGAAATGATTCACCCGGAATACAGGGTGATGCGGGTGGGCGAGGCTATGCCCACCGAAGATACGCTGACACCGGTATACCCCATGACTGAGGGGGTCACTCAAGGACTGCTAAGAAAGGTCATCGAACAAGCACTTAGTTACTTAACACCGGGCGCCTTACCCGAACTACTTCCCAATACGTTACAACCGCATCATTTGTCCTTGGAGCAAGCGATTTTAACGCTCCACAAGCCCGCGACAGATGTGTCTCTGCAAGCGCTTGAACAAGGTGAACACCCTGCTCAGCAGCGTCTGGCGATGGAAGAGCTTATTGCTCATCAGTTAAGTATGCTGCAACTGCGCCACTCGAAACAGCAGCAAGCCGGATTTAAAGTCACCGGAACCGGGCGTTTAACTCAGCCCTTTTTAAGCCAGCTTCCGTTTTCTCCGACTAATGCACAGCAGCGTGTCGTGGGTGAAATTACTGGTGATATGGCACAGGGAGCCCCCATGATGCGGCTTGTGCAAGGCGATGTCGGCTCAGGTAAAACTCTGGTTGCGGCGCTGAGCGCATTAGCCGCTATTGAAGCGGGCTACCAAGTGGCGTTGATGGCACCGACGGAGCTGCTTTCAGAGCAGCATGCGATTACGTTCGAGCAGTGGCTAAGCCCGCTGGGTGTCAATGTTGCCTGGTTAAGTGGTAAGTCGAAAGGCAAACGCCGCAACGAGCTACTTGAGCAATTAAAAGCCGGCAATATTCACTTGTTGGTGGGCACGCATGCGTTGTTCCAAAACGACGTGGAATATAAAAGCCTGGCGTTGGTGATTATTGACGAGCAGCATCGTTTTGGGGTGCATCAACGGTTACAATTACGGGAGAAAGGCGTGCAGGCGGGTGTGCATCCGCATCAATTAATTATGACGGCAACGCCAATACCAAGAACCCTGGCCATGACAGCCTATGCCGATTTGGCCACGTCCATCATTGACGAACTGCCGCCGGGGCGGACGCCGGTAACAACCGTGGCAGTGCCTGATACGCGCCGTCAGGATGTTGTTGAGCGCGTGCGAGACGTGTGTCAGAGCGAAGGTCGGCAGGCGTATTGGGTGTGTACACTCATTGAAGAATCAGACGTGCTGGAGTGTCAGGCAGCGGAAGACACCGCCAACGAGCTTCAGGAGCAATTGCCGGGGTTAACTATCGGATTAGTGCACGGTCGCCTCAAGCATGAACAGAAAGAGCAAGTCATGCAGGCGTTTAAAGCAGGCGACGTTGATCTTTTGGTGGCGACAACGGTTATTGAAGTGGGTGTTGATGTACCAAACGCCTCGCTTATGATTATTGAAAACCCGGAGCGTTTAGGGTTAGCGCAATTGCACCAATTGCGTGGGCGAGTTGGGCGAGGGTCGGTTGCCAGTCACTGTGTGTTGCTTTATCACAGTCCGTTGTCGCAAACGGCTCAGCAAAGGCTTGGTGTTTTGCGTGAAAGTAACGACGGCTTTGTGATTGCCCAGCGCGATTTAGAAATTCGTGGGCCGGGTGAGCTGCTCGGTCACCGACAAACCGGTTTGGCAGCCTTAAAAGTGGCGGATTTAGAACGTGACGAGCCGCTTATTCCGGAAGCCCAGCGTATTGCAGAAACTTTATTAAGAGATTACCCGCAAAGCGCACAGGCACTTATTGAACGATGGTTACCAAGGCGTGATCACTATGCTCAAGTGTGAACATCAAGTACACTACAGGAAATTGAGTTCGGGACAGTTTGAATGAACGATAGAAAAGACGATTCGATAGATTTTGGCTACCAAAAAGTGGCCAGAAGTGAAAAGAAAAACCTGGTCGCCAACGTGTTTCAGTCGGTTGCGGCTAAATACGATGTCATGAACGATTTAATGTCGTTTGGCATTCATCGGTTATGGAAACGCTACACGATAGATTGCAGTGGTGTTCGTAAAGGCATGAAAGTACTCGATATTGCGGGTGGTACGGGCGACTTAACTGCGCAATTTTCACGTCGGGTCGGCCCGGAAGGCGAAGTGGTTTTAGCCGATATTAACGATGCTATGCTAAAAGTCGGCCGCGACAAGCTGCGCGACCGCGGTGTTGTTGGTAATGTGCGCTATGTGCAGGCTGACGCTGAAGAACTACCGTTTGACGACAATTCTTTTGACATTATTACTATTGCCTTTGGTCTGCGTAATGTGACTGATAAAGACAAAGCGCTGCGCTCGATGCTGCGTGTATTAAAGCCTGGCGGACGATTGTTAATTCTTGAATTTTCTAAACCCGTATCAGCAACCTTAAACCAGGCGTATGACTTTTATTCGTTTAATATATTGCCCAAAATGGGGCAAGTCGTTGCTAATGACGCCGATAGCTATCAGTACCTGGCCGAATCGATTCGTATGCACCCCGATCAGGAAACATTGAAGTCAATGATGGAAACCGCCGGTTACGAAAAAGTCGACTATCAAAATATGACAGGCGGTGTTGTCGCTCTGCATAGAGGATATAAGTTCTAATGACGTTATTGCCGCTATTGCCAACGGTTCTGTTTGAGAAGTTAGCAAACACACTGCTAAAGAAAGACGCACAAAGCCCAGAAAGGTTGCGTCGGTTGGCGGGCAAGCGTATTCGTCTGAAACTCAAAGAACTGCCTTTTACGACCACTGTCAGTGTTGATGACGCAGGCATTTACATTAGCACAGCCGATTCCGATGACGTGGACTGCTGTATTAGCACCGAGCTTGGTGTTTTGCCGGAACTGCAGGATACCGCCAATTTAACGCGTTTGATTAAGGCTGATCAGCTCGATATTGATGGCGATCCTATGTTGGCACAACAACTGGTGGGCTTGTTTAAGTCGCTGGATGTCGACTGGGACGCTGAGTTGGCAAATACTCTGGGGGATGCTCCAGCGCATTGGTTAATGACGTTGTGGGGCAAAAGCCGAAGCCACGTCGAAAAGCGACTGGAAGAAAGTAAGCGTTGGTTTAAAGGCGTTGTCACGGACGAGAAACAATTGCTTCCGACACGCGAAGAATTTAATGAATTCAAAGACAATATGCAGCAGTTGCGTGCAAAAGTAGAGCGCCTGCAAAGGCAGTTCGGGGAAAGGAAGAGCTAATGCGGACTCGGCGTTTTTACAAAATCACCAAAACCTTACTGACTTACGGGCTGGATGATTTAATTCCGGCTCGTTGGTTGCCCTGGACGATACGCCTGGGTCGTCATGCGCTATTTTGGATGCCCAATAAGCACAAAGACAAGCCGGCTGGCGTTCGCTTAAGGTTGGCGTTGGAGCAGCTGGGGCCTGTTTGGGTTAAATTTGGTCAAATGCTCTCGACACGCCGGGACTTATTGCCGCCGGATATTGCTATTGAGCTGGCGCGATTGCAGGACAAGGTACCGCCATTCGACGGCGAAGCTGCACAGAAAATTATAGAGAAGTCTTTAAACATTAATAGCATTGATGACTGTTTTATCGACTTTGACACGACGCCATTGGCTTCAGCGTCTATTGCTCAAGTGCATACCGCGCAACTAAAACAGGTGGACGAGATTGTCGATGTGGTCATTAAAGTTATTAGGCCAGACATTCGGGAAACCATTCATGCCGACCTTGAGCTGATGGAAACACTGGCTTCTGTGGCGGCGAAACACCTGCCCGACGGGCGTCGTCTAAAGCCCAAAGAAGTGGTTAAAGAATACCGTAAGACATTGCTGGACGAGCTGGACCTATTGCGTGAAGCCGGCAATGCGATTCAGCTTAAGCGCAATTTTGAAAACTCTGACATGCTATATATCCCGGTAGTTTACAGTGACTACAGCCGCCATAACGTGATGGTGATGGAGCGTATTGACGGCATACCGGTGAGCGATGTTGATACTTTGCGAGCCCGTGGTGTCGATATGAAAAAGCTGGCCGAGCGCGGTGTTGAAGTGTTCTTCACACAAGTGTTCCGCGACAGCTTCTTTCACGCCGACATGCATCCGGGCAATATCTTTGTGGCCAAAGACGATCCGCTGCACCCACGCTATATTGGCATCGATTTCGGTATTGTTGGCACGTTGAATCGGGACGACAAGCGCTATTTGGCGGAAAACTTTTTGGCCTTTTTTAACCGCGACTATCGCAAGGTTGCCGAGCTGCATGTTGACTCCGGCTGGGTACCCCGCCACACCAATATCGAAGAGTTCGAATCGGCTATTCGCACGGTTTGTGAACCTATCTTTGAAAAGCCATTGGCGGAAATTTCATTCGGGCATGTGCTTATTAATTTATTTAATACCGCCCGCCGGTTTGAAATGGAAGTGCAGCCGCAGTTAGTGCTGTTGCAAAAGACGTTGCTTTACATTGAAGGCCTGGGGCGTCAGCTTTATCCTGAACTCGACTTGTGGAAAACAGCAAAGCCGTTCCTTGAGCGTTGGATGAATGAGCAACTCGGCTGGCGTGCCGTGGTGCGTTCGGTAAAAGAAAATGCGCCTTACTGGGCGGAGAAAATGCCGGAAATACCGAACATGATTTACGACAGCCTGCGTCAGTATCAAACGCAACCTAAGCAGAATGACCGTCGGTGGGAAGCGCAGCTCCGCGCGCAACGACAGGCCTCAACGTCAACCTTCTGGACCTTGTTAAGTGCCAGTGGACTCATTTGTACCACGTTATTATGGACCGACTCAGAATTGTCGGCGCCAACCATAGGCTCTGGTATAATTACGGTATTGTTAGCTGTTATAGCCTGGCGAAGCCGGCCGAAAGCATCGAACGGCGAATTTAACTAAAAACGATTATAGGAAAGCACATGGGTATATCACCTTGGCAGTTACTGATTCTGCTCGTTATTGTTGTTTTACTGTTTGGCACCAAGCGCTTGCGCAATATGGGCTCAGACTTGGGTAATGCCGTAAAAGGCTTCAAAAAGTCAATGAACGACGAAGCCGATGACAAGGACAGCAAAGATAAGAAAAAAGAGTCGCTGCAGGAGAAAGAGCAACATGACGACTCGGACACATCCGGAAAGTCGTAAATGTTCGATATTGGCTTTTGGGAGTTATTGCTGATAGCAATAGTCGGGCTGCTGGTGCTAGGTCCCGAGCGGCTCCCCTCTGCCATTCGCGGTTTTCAGCGTATGCTCAGCGGTGTTCGCCAATACACGCAAAAAGTCCAAAGTGAACTTGACCACGAGCTTCGTATTAAAGAGTTGCATGAGCACTTAAAACAGGCCGAAAGTCAGGATCTCGAAAACCTTAGCCCTGAGTTGCAACGCTCGCTCGTTGAGCTGAGAAATGCCGCCGCCGACGTTCAGCGTCCCTATTCTAAAAAATCGGACGACTCTAATTCATCGAACACGTCAGATAAAAGCAAGGACACTGAATGAGTGACTCACCGTTACTGAATCACTTGCTGGAATTGCGCAACCGGCTGTTGCGGTCGGTGTTAGTTGTACTGGTTGTCTTTGCGGCACTGGCGTATTTTGCGAACGACCTTTATAACTTGTTGGCTCAGCCGTTGTTAGTGGCGCTGCCCAGCGACTCGCAAATGATAGCAACTGACGTTGCAGCGCCGTTTTTCACGCCGTTTAAACTCACCTTTGTTGTCGCACTGGCACTCGCCATTCCCTATTTACTTTGGCAGCTCTGGGCGTTTATTGCGCCGGGGCTCTATCGCAAAGAAAAACGTTTAGTAGTGCCGTTGCTCATTAGCAGCACCTTGCTGTTTTACGCTGGTGTAGCCTTTGCGTATTTTGTTGTTTTACCCATTGCTATGGCGTTCTTTACCGGTGCGGCTCCCGAAGGCGTTACGGTTGCAACGGATATAAGCCGTTATCTCGATTTTGTGTTGGCCATATTTATGGCTTTTGGCATTGCTTTTGAAACACCTGTCGCCATTATGTTGTTGATATGGAGTGGTGTCAGTACTCGCGAATCGTTGGCGCGCAAACGACCTTACATTATTGTCGGGGCGTTTACTGTCGGCATGCTGTTAACGCCTCCGGACGTTATTTCGCAAACCTTACTCGCTATTCCAATGTGGTTGCTGTTTGAGCTGGGCTTGCAAATAAGCCGTTGGTATACACCGTCTCGGTCGAACGATAAAGAACCCGCTGATGAGGCTTAACGATGTGGTTTGATGCAGGAGTGAACTTAACCAACAAACGGTTATTGAAAATATTGCCTGAAGTGATGGAGGCTGCGGAAAAAGCCGGTGTGACTAGGCAACTGATTATAGCGACCTCGCTCGAAGAAACGCGAGAAGCGATAAAACTTTGTGAGCAATACCCACAACAGTTAGTGATGACTGCTGGCATTCACCCCCATGACGCCGGGGAAGCCCCCGAGAATTTCGCTGATGAGTTGAGAGCACTTGCTGAGCACAAAGCTGTTGTTGCCATTGGTGAGTGTGGGCTCGACTTTAACCGAAATTATTCGCCTCAAGACACTCAGGAAGAGGTGTTCGCCGCGCAAATAAAGTTAGCGAATGAGCTTAACTTGCCGTTGTACCTCCACGAGCGTGACGCCATTGATAAACAAATTGAATTGTTGAACCGCTACTGCGGTGATGGTACGACCTGTTTAACGCATTGTTTTACAGGTGGTCCTGCTGAATTAGAGCGGTATATGGCAAGAGGCCATTGGTTTGGTGTAACAGGCTGGATTTGCGATGAACGCCGTAACAGCGAGTTAATGGCAGCTTTACCGAGCATGCCCCTCGATAGGTTAGTGCTGGAAACAGATGCGCCATTTTTGCTGCCCAGAGGTATTAAACCTCGTCCGAAAATGAATGAACCGAAGTATGTACCGGTTATTGGTGCAGCGGTAGCCGAAGCATTGGGAATGTCGGCAGAAGCTCTGGCGAGCCAAACAACGAATAACGCCGAGCGGTTATTTAACTTAGGGTAACGTGCATTGCGCTTAACACGACGACTGACAAAACACTTTTTGCTGATGATGCTGTTGGCCATCGGTATGGCTGTCGCGTTTTCGTCGCATGCCCAACTGCTGACCAAAGCAGAAACATCTTTAGATATCGAGTACACAAACAGTGAGCAAAAGCTGTCATTGGACGAGGTTACGCTGCTAGACGGCGACCTCTGGTCAGAATTAAAGACAGATAGAGCTTCTTTTGGTTACACCACTGACGAATACTGGTTCCGGTTTCAGTTAAAAGACTCAAATATCGACAGAGTGCTGCACATTGCATACCCGCTGCTCGATGAGCTAAATATTTATATACAAACCGACGCAGGTATAAAAACCTACAAGCTCGGTGATACTAAGCCGTTTCATGAACGCCCAATTCCCACGTCTGAATTTGCTGTTCCCCTTCCCAAAGGAACCAGCGGCACTGTGTATCTGAGTGCGTCGAGCCAAAGCTCAATGCGCTTGCCAATAGCTGTGCGATCCAACATTGGCTTCTTTGAAACTCAAATGAATCGGCGTATTGCCGAGGGTATCTACTTTGGCGTTCTGCTGTGTATGGCGGTTTATAACCTGTTCGGGTTTGTCGCGTCGCGTGAGCCGGAGTTTGGTCTGTACTCGTTATATACCGTGTTTTTCGCCGGTCTGATGCTATCTCTGGAAGGGCTGGGCTTTCATTATCTCTGGCCGGAGTCTATTTACCTCCAGGATAAGGGCATACCCATATTCGGTAGCCTGACATTTTTAACCGCCGCCTTATTTGCGTATCAGTTATTAGAGTTGAAACGATACCGAAATACACTGGGACGTGGGTTGATGGTTATGGCATTTTTGTCCGCCGCCAGTTTAGTGGTGGGGATATTTGCCAGTTACCGTATTAGTATTCATGTACTGCTGATATTAGCGGCTCCGGGCTGCTTTTTCTTATTGTTAGTGGGCGCTTACTTATGGCGTAAAGGTTTTCTTTATGCGCGCATATTTACATTGGCCTGGTGCAGTCTATTGCTATCGGTTGTCGCTAACTCGCTCGGTTATTTGGGTGTCATAGACAGCATGTTCATTCAACGCCATGCCATCATGCTCGGTTCAGGGATAGAAATACTGCTACTTTCTTGGGTATTGGCAGTGCGCTACAACGAGCAGCGCAAAGAACGCCTGGCGGCGCAGAAAAAGTACAATCAAGAGCTTGAAGAAAATGTTGAAGAACGCACTTTTGAGCTGCAAATTGCGTTGCGTGAATTGCAGGACGTGAATAGTGAGCTCGAGCAAAAGAATATGGAAGATCCGCTCACGGGACTTTATAACCGTCGCTATTTCCAGCAACACCTTGAACGCGAGTTACGCAGAACGTTGCGCAGAGAGTTACCATTGGCGTTACTGATGATTGACGTCGACCGTTTCAAACCCATTAACGATACCCACGGACACATGGTGGGTGACCAAATTTTAAAACAGTTAGCTAACTTAATGAGGCAGCACGCTAAGCGAGCCGCTGATGTCGTTTGTCGATATGGTGGCGAAGAGTTTGCTATTATTCTGCCGGAAACAGACCTTGATGATGCGCGGATCTTTGCTGAGCAACTGCTAAGTATGGTTAGGGAGCACGCTTTTGAGACCGATGTTGGTGAGCAGCGTATCTCCATCAGTGCCGGTGTTATTTCAACTAGCAATCGTATTTTTGATAACGTGGATGAGCTTTTCAAAGCCGCAGATGAGGCCTTGTATACCGCTAAGAATCAGGGTCGTGACCAGGTTGCTGGGCAGTAAAGCAGGAGTAAGCAATGACTAATGAAGGGGCATTCCCAAAACGCCGTTTAAGACGTTTAAGACGTTCAGATTTCAGCCGCAGATTGGTTGCGGAAAACCAATTGTCTGTGAACGATTTAATTTACCCTGTGTTTGTGCTGGAAGGACAGAATGAACGCGAAACGGTTGATTCTATGCCCGGCGTTGAGCGTCTGAGTATCGACTTACTTGTCGCTGAATGTCAGCGCTTGGTCGATCTTGGTATTCCAATGGTAGCGCTATTTCCGGTAACCCCGGCTTCGGCAAAGTCCGAGATGGCAGAAGCGGCCTATGATGATAATGGTTTGGCGCAGCGGGCGGTGAAAGCAATAAAAGCAGAGTGCCCTGAGCTGGGTGTGATGACTGACGTCGCTCTGGATCCGTTCACGACTCATGGACAGGACGGCATTATTGACGACAGCGGTTATGTCCAAAACGACATTACTACTGAAGTCCTGGTTAAACAGGCGCTCTCTCATGCTAAGGCCGGTGCTGACGTTGTAGCGCCGTCAGACATGATGGACGGCCGTATTGGTGCTATCCGTGATGCATTGGAAGCTGAAGGTTTCCATAATACTCAGATAATGGCGTACTCTGCTAAATACGCCAGTGCATTTTACGGACCTTTCAGAGACGCAGTTGGCTCTGCGGGTAATTTGAAGGGCGGTGATAAAAAGACTTACCAGATGGATCCGGCAAATTCCGATGAAGCGCTGCATGAAATTGCGTTGGATATTCAGGAAGGGGCCGACATGGTGATGGTGAAGCCGGGAATGCCCTACTTAGATATCGTGCGTCGGGTAAAAGACGAGTTCGGCGTGCCGACCTTTGCGTATCAAGTGAGCGGTGAATATGCCATGTTACAGGCTGCCATCGCTAACGGTTGGCTGGGCGACGATGTTATTGAAGAGAGTTTATTGGCATTTAAGCGTGCGGGTGCTAATGGCATTTTGACGTACTTTGCTAAATCCATTGCTGAAAAGTGGGCGAAGTCTGAATAATCGTTACGCCGTTACTTCATTGGCAAGCTGTGCGAGTAACCCCTCGCGCAGTGCGCCATAAGTCACCTCAAACTCTTCTATATTAAGTGCTTCAGTAATGCCCGCAAGAATGGCTAAGCCACCGGCAAGCACCGCCTTTCTGTCTTCTCTTAAGCCCGGAAAATCAAGTGCCTCCACGGTTCCTTTTTTGGCGCAGCGTTTCATCAATTCGGTCAGCCACTCACGCGTTAATTGTGTTTGACCTTCGGCGTGGGCTATTTCACTGACGGCTCTGAAGGTACCGGATGCACCCAGTACGCGCTTCCAGCTGTGCTGATGGTAGTCGTTGAGAAAAGGCTCAATGAGGGAGGCTGCATCACTTTTTGCTTGTTCAAAAGAGCTGTCATTGAGTATGCCACCGCTAAAATAGCGATTCTGAAAAACCACACAGCCCATATCCAGGCTTTGCAAGTATTTCGGGCTTAAACCGTGCCCTGCAATGACTTCGGTACTGGCACCTCCGATATCGATGACCAGCACATCGTCGGTGCACTGAGACACACTACACACACCTGAATAAATTAATTCAGCTTCCTGCTCGCCGGTAATGACCTGAATAGGATGTCCTAAAGCGTTTTCAAATTGCTCTAGCAGCTGGGCCTGATTACTGGCTTTACGCAGTGCGGCGGTGGCGACAACAGTCACTGCATCGGGCTGAAATTGTTCGAGCTCTGCGGCAAAACCTAACAGGCATTGGCATGCCCGTTTTGCTGCGTCGTCATCAATGGTATTTGCTGCGTTAAGCCCGTCGGCCAGCCTGACTTTCTGTTTGTGGCGTGTAAGCACTCGGGGCTTTGGGAAAAAACCGGTCATTGAAACTTCTGCCATCAACAAATGAAAGCTGTTTGAGCCCATGTCGATGGCAGCCAGTTTTTTCTTTTTCAGCGCCATTGGCGTTTATGACCTTGGAGGACCAGAGCGTCGACCACGTGGTTTGCCTTTATTGCCACCAGAGTTATGGCGGCGGCGTCGTTGTGGTGGGCGAGGACGTCTTAAGTCACTTAGCATAGCATCTGCATCGTATTTGGTGACCGGAATGCTGTGACCAATATATTCCTCAATAGCCGGAAGGTTATAAACATACTCTTCACAGGCCAGGCTGATTGCAGCACCACTGGCGCCTGCGCGGCCAGTACGACCAATACGATGTACGTAGTCTTCGCAGTCGTCCGGCAAATCGAAGTTGTAGACGTGAGTCACTTCCGGAATATGCAGTCCACGTGCAGCGACATCGGTCGCGACCAGAAAGTCGATACGGCCTTCGGCAAAGTCATCAAGAATTTTCAGCCGCTTTTTCTGCGGTACGTCGCCGGTTAAAAGTCCGGCTCTGTGATCATTTGCGACCAACCAGCCGTGAACTTTTTCACAACCGTGCTTGGTATTAGCGAACACAATGGCTTTTTCCGGCCAGTCTTCTTCAATAAGCGTGAGCAATAGCGGGAACTTATCCGGCTTAGACGGATAAAATAATTCTTCGGTGACACGTACTGCGGTTTTCTGTGCCGGTTCGACTTCCAGCTTAGTTGGCGCGTTCATGTGCTCGTATGCCAACTCTTGAACTCGATAAGACAGGGTTGCCGAGAACAATAGATTAAGACGCTTCGCAGGCTCTGGCATTTTGCGCAGCAAATAGCGAATATCGTCAATGAAGCCTAAGTCAAACATACGGTCGGCTTCGTCCAGTACCACTACCTCAATGTCGTTCAATGAGAACAAGCCTTGCTTGTAAAAGTCGATAAGGCGACCTGTGGTGCCGACCAGAATGTCCGGGCTATTACTTAACTGCTCTTTTTGAGAGTCGTAACCTTCGCCGCCGTATATGACACCCATCTTCAAGCCGCAGCTTTCCAGCAAAGGCTCTGCGTCATGGGCAATCTGAATGGCAAGCTCACGGGTTGGGGCCATAATGAGGGCACGAGGGCCTGAATCGGTTTTTTCGGACGACGCGTTCTGCATTAAGCGGTTGAAAGTCGCCAGAAGAAATGACAAGGTTTTCCCTGTTCCGGTTTGAGCCTGACCAGCAACGTCGCGCTCAGATAACGCAACAGGCAGACTTAACGCCTGGATTGGAGTACAATATTCGAATCCGGCATTGGATAGCGCTTGCTGTAATTTGGGATGAAGCGCCAAATCAGCGAAACGAGTTTCTGAAAGATGTGTTTTATTCATAAGTTATAAGCATATCAGTTTGCGCTTGTATTCAAAAACAGAAATAATACTATTCTATATTTCCACGCGAAAGAATTTAGCGGAGAGTACCATGAGTGACGCAATTGTTCAGCTAAGCGATGACAGTTTTGAAGAAGATGTCATCAAATCCGATAAACCTGTACTGGTCGACTTCTGGGCCGAGTGGTGTGGGCCTTGTAAAATGGTCGCGCCAATTCTGGACGACATTGCCGAAGAGTACGCCGGTAAGTTGGTTATTGGTAAGCTGAATGTGGACCATAACGAACAAACCCCGCCGAAATTTAATATCCGCGGTATTCCTACGCTGCTGTTATTCAAAGACGGCGATGTGGTGGCAACCAAAGTTGGCGCGCTATCTCGAGCGCAACTGGTTGAATTTCTTGACCAACACATTTAATCGGTATCAAAAAGCGGCGCATTATGCGCCGTTTTTGTTAGCAAAACTGGACGAACTCTAATTTTGGTGATACCTTTCTGTTTATTAACTATTCAAGCAGGCTTGCCAACTCCACCGGCGCGCCTTGTTAAGTAAGAGAAACTTCTGTTTCTGACTTCGCAACTCGCGAAATCCGAACGTTCCAATTGTTTTAATATTCTAGAGTCAATAAAAAGGCTTTGTGTTCAATCGATAACTCGAAAACCCTCCTATGAATCTAACTGAACTTAAAGATAAACCCGTAAACGAGCTTGTTGAGCTCGCGGACTCAATGGGCCTTGAGAATATGGCCCGTCTGCGCAAGCAGGACATCATTTTTGCTATTTTAAAGGCGCACGCAAAAAGCGGTGAAGACATATACGGCGGCGGTGTGTTGGAAATTTTGCAGGACGGCTTCGGCTTCTTGCGATCAGCCGACTCGTCATATTTGGCCGGCCCCGATGATATTTATGTATCGCCTAGCCAAATTCGTCGCTTTAACTTACGCACCGGCGACACTATTGGCGGCAAAATTCGACCGCCGAAAGACAGCGAACGTTATTTTGCTCTTCTGAAAATTCGCGAAGTTAACTTCGACAAGCCTGAAAACTCTCGTAATAAAATTCTCTTTGAAAACCTGACACCACTGCATGCAGACGAACGTTTTCGTTTAGAGCGTGGTAATGGTAGTACAGAAGATATTACGGCGCGTGTTCTCGACTTGTCGGCACCTATTGGTAAAGGCCAGCGTGGTCTTATCGTTGCACCGCCGAAAGCGGGTAAAACGTTATTACTGCAGAACGTTGCGACTTCTATTGCGGCGAATCATCCTGAAGCAGAGCTTATTGTACTGCTTATCGATGAGCGTCCGGAAGAAGTAACGGAAATGCACCGTTTGGTGCAGGGTGAAGTGGTTGCTTCAACTTTCGATGAGCCTGCCAGCCGCCACGTACAGGTTGCTGAAATGGTTATCGAAAAAGCGAAGCGTTTGGTTGAGCACAAAAAAGATGTCGTCATCTTATTAGACTCGATTACTCGCTTGGCGCGTGCTTATAACACCGTTATTCCAAGCTCAGGTAAAGTCCTGACGGGTGGTGTGGACGCTAACGCGCTACACAAGCCAAAACGTTTCTTTGGTGCAGCACGTAACGTCGAAGAAGGCGGCAGCTTAACCATTATTGCAACTGCGCTTATCGATACCGGCTCGAAGATGGATGAAGTTATCTACGAAGAGTTTAAAGGTACCGGTAACATGGAACTGCATTTGAACCGCAAGTTGGCAGAGAAACGTGTTTTCCCTGCAATCGACTTTAACCGTTCAGGTACACGTCGTGAAGAATTGCTGACGTCGCAGGACGAGCTGCAGAAAATGTGGATCCTGCGGAAGATTATGAACCCAATGGGCGAAGTTGAAGCCATGGAATTCCTGATTGACCGTTTGCAGATGACTAAGACCAACGACGAATTCTTCGAATCGATGAAGCGTCAACGCAACAGCTAAGCGGCGTATGAAATATCAAGATCTGCGAGACTTCATCGCGCTCCTCGAGGAGCGCGGTGAACTTAAACGCATCCAGCAAGAAATAGACCCCTACCTTGAAATTACCGAAATATCTGACCGTACGTTAAAAGCAGAAGGCCCGGCCTTATTGTTTGAGAACGTGAAAGGTCATGACATGCCGGTGTTGGCGAACCTCTTTGGTACGCCAGAGCGTGTGGCTTTAGGTATGGGGCAAGAGTCGGTAACAGCGCTACGCGATGTTGGTAAGCTTTTGGCCTTTTTAAAAGAGCCGGAGCCACCGAAAGGCTTCCGAGATGCTTTGAATTTGCTGCCAACGTACAAAAAAGTGCTTAGTATGTCGCCGAAAAAGCTCAAAAAGGCGCCATGTCAGCAGGTAGTAATGAGTGGCGATGACGTTGACTTGACCAAACTGCCAATTCAGCACTGTTGGCCGGGCGATGTAGCGCCGTTAGTCACCTGGGGGCTTACAGTGACCCGGGGGCCACATAAAGAGCGCCAGAACTTAGGTATTTATCGCCAGCAACTTTTGGGGCCGAATAAGCTTATTATGCGTTGGTTGTCGCATCGCGGTGGCGCGTTAGATTTTCAGGAGTGGTGCCAGCAGCATCCGGGTGAGAAATTCCCTGTCTCTGTAGCCTTAGGTGCTGACCCTGCCACTATTTTAGGTGCGGTAACACCTGTACCTGATAGCTTATCGGAGTACGCCTTTGCCGGGCTGCTGCGCGATAGTAAAACCGAAGTAACACAGTGCCTAAGCAATGACTTACAAGTCCCGGCACATGCAGAAATTATTCTGGAAGGTTACATTGAGCCGGGTGAAACAGCGCCCGAAGGGCCTTATGGCGACCATACTGGCTATTACAATGAAGTGGATGAGTTTCCGGTGTTTACCGTGACTCATGTTACCCATCGTAAAGACCCGATTTACCACAGCACTTATACCGGTCGGCCGCCAGATGAGCCCGCAGTATTGGGTGTGGCTTTGAACGAAGTTTTCATTCCGTTATTGCAAAAGCAGTTTCCGGAAATTGTCGATTTTTATCTGCCACCGGAAGGCTGTTCGTACCGTTTAGCCGTAGTCACTATGAAGAAGCAGTACTCAGGTCATGCCAAACGCGTGATGATGGGAGTCTGGTCTTTCTTGCGTCAGTTTATGTACACCAAGTTCGTGATTGTGTGTGACGACGATGTGAATGCGCGAGACTGGAAAGACGTGATTTGGGCTATGACGACCCGAATGGATCCGGCTCGCGACACCACTTTGGTTGAAAACACACCAATTGACTACTTAGATTTTGCGTCACCAGTGTCGGGTCTTGGTTCGAAAATGGGTATGGACGCAACCAACAAATGGCCCGGTGAAACTGACCGCGAATGGGGCGAGCCTATTGTCATGAGTGAAGAGGTTAAGCAGCGTGTCGACCAGCTGTGGGACGAACTGAACATTATGGAGTCGTGAATGAGTCAACAAATGACCTGTAAAGTCGAGATTTCGCGTCAGTTAGCGGACGCTGTTTGGGAAGTGCGTTTGCAATTGCCGCAGCCAGTCGCGTTTAAAGCAGGCCAGTATTTAATGGTTGTCATGGGTGAAAGAGATAAGCGACCTTTTAGCATCGCGTCGTGCCCGTCAAGTGATAGTGAGTGGTTACTTCATATTGGTGCGACACCTGACAATAGCTACGCTATGGAGGTGTTGGATAAGATCCGCGCTGAGGGCGAAGTCAAGATAGAAGCCCCCGATGGTATTGCTTTCTACCGCCAGGACAGTGACAAACCGGCCGTTTTAATAGCAGGCGGCACTGGCTTTTCATACGCTTACTCTATTTTACAGCAACATTTACGAGCAACGCCGGAGCGCCCATTAACGTTATATTGGGGCGCAAAAACTCAAGCCGATTTGTATTTGCACGATGAACTCGAGCGTTTAGCCAGTGAACATGAGCATTTTGACTATCACCCAGTGCTCGAAGACGCTGCCGGAGACTGGCCGTATTCCATTGGGTTGGTTCATCAGGCGGTAATGACGCGCCAACAGAATTTGCAAAACTGCGAAGTTTACATGGCCGGTCGTTTCGAAATGGTGCGTGTTATTAGGGACGATTTTGTTGCCCAAGGCGTGCCGTTAGAAAACCTTTACGGTGACGCATTGTCGTTCATTTAAAGAGCATTTGTTAAAACAGCAAGCTGCGTTATACTGACGCCGCTTTACCAAGGGGTGCCGGCAACGGCTGAGATGCGAAAGCGAACCCTTAAAACCTGATCCGGTTAATACTGGCGTAGGGATGGTAGAAAACCCGTCTAATACAGCCTTACCGGATCGTTTCTGACTTTGTTTTGAGGAAATGATCCATGCAAAAAATAACGTCTTACTTAGCAGCCAGTATTGGCTTAGCATTACTGCAAACTTCGGTTCTGGCCTATGGTCAGGAAAATAGCAACGACTTTGAAATAATTGAAGTGAGTGGTGACTTTCATAAGCGCACGCTTAATGAAACGACCAGCAGTGTGTCCATTATTGACCAAAATGCAATGCAGCAGCGAAATGCGCAGCATTTAGAAAATACGCTCAACAGCTTTGCCAATGTTAACTTCTCCGGCGGTACATCGACTGCACGCTTTATTCAGATTCGCGGCATGGGCGAGCGTTCTCAGTTTGTTGATCCGATTAGTCCGTCAGTCGGTCTTATTATAGATGGCATTGATTACAGTGGTTTAGGCACTGCTGCGTCCCTTTTCGATATAAACCAGGTTGAGGTATTTCGAGGACCCCAAAGCGGTCGTTTTGGTGTGAACGCAATGGCTGGCCTGGTGTTGCTTGATAGTGTACAGCCCTCGGATGACTTTAGCGGTCAGTTTGAGTTGTCAGCCGGTAATTATGACGAACGCATGGGTGGCTTAGCATTAGGCGGACAGCTGGGCGTATTAGGTAACGCCCGCTTCTCTATCAGTCAGTTTAACCAAGACGGCTACATTGAGAATACTTACTTAGAAAGGGACGACACCAACAATAGAAACGAACTTGGCGTTCGCTTTTTATTGAACACCCAGTTTACCGATAACTGGACGTTAGATACCGTTTTGCACTACAACGATGTTGATAACGGCTATGATGCATTCAGCCTCGATAACAACCGAACCACGCTGTCAGACGAGCCGGGCTACGACCGCCTTGAGAGTGATGCGGTAAAAACCACATTGAATTATTTGGGGTGGGATAACAGCCGACTTGAGTTGTCAGCGAGTATTTTAAACGCAGATACTGCTTACGCCTTTGATGAAGACTGGACGTATGTCGGTATTGCGCCCGGTTGGGAATATTCGTCGTTTGATGCTTACTTGCGTGAGAGAAAAGACAAAACAGCCGAGGTTCGCTGGTTGTCGGATGCCCCGCAAGTGTTGCTGGGAGTAGACAGTGAGTGGGTAGCGGGTGTTTATTATTACGATAAAGACGTCGAACTAACGCGTGATTACTTTAATTGGGACTTAGGTCAGCCGGATATTTTCCAAAGTGATTATCGCAGTCAACATGCCGCGGTATACGGCGAATTGACGCAGCACTGGAGTGAGAAGTTCACCACTATTAGCGGTTTGCGTATTGAGCAGTACGATAACGACTACTCCGACAGTCGCAGTATAGACGCACAACCGGAAGATACCATGGTGGGTGGTAGTTTTAGTGCACGCTACCAGGCAGCACCAAACAGCTATTGGTATGCGACCGTGTCACGAGGCTATAAGTCCGGTGGCGTTAATGGCGAAGCGCTGGGTAAAGCGGACGACCAGGGTCTCGACGAGCTAAAAGACTACCTGCTGGAACGCGCTACTTTTGAGCCTGAAATTCTATGGAGTGCTGAATTTGGCGTTAAAGGCAGTAGCCCAAGCGGTGACTTAACGTCACGAGTGAGCACTTTTTACCATTGGCGTGACGATGTTCAGCTTAAAAGTTGGGTGAACCGCAACCAGTCGTTTGTCGGTTACATTGAGAATGCTGCCGAAGGGACGGGGTACGGTCTTGAAGCCGAAATTCGCAATAAACTGACTGACTGGCTCACATTATTTGCTTCTGCGAGTTGGCTGGAAACCGAAATAGAAGGCTTTGTGACTGAGGACGGCATGGATATGACGGGGCGTGAGCAAGCTCATGCGCCTCAGTATCAGTTCAACGTCGGCTTCGAAGGTTGGTATGGTGAGAATATTCAGTGGGTACTTCAGGTCGACGGCAAGGACGAATTCTATTTCTCGAACTCGCATAATCAGAAGTCGGACTCTATGGCACTGGTGCATTTCGCGGTGAACTATTACGTTGATGATTGGCGTGTGAGCTTGTGGGGACGGAACTTAACGGATGAAGACTATGAAGTGCGAGGTTTCTACTTTGCTAATGACCCCAGAACTCAATACGCGAATGACGAAACCTACGTACAGTATGGTGAGCCGCGTCGTTTCGGTATAACTGTTAGCAAGTCGTTCTAAGGAAAAAACCGTGCTAGAAACCCTGTTAGAACAGTTAATGATGAGCTCTTTGTGGGAATTAGCCGCACTGTTATTCGCACTGGGGTACTTGGTGCTTGCGGCTCATCAGAGGCAATGGTGCTGGCTGTCGGCAACCATAAGCTGTGGAATTTATGCTGTATTGTTCTGGCAGGGTAAGCTGTATATGGAGTCGGTATTGCAGGCTATTTATGTCGTCATGGCCGGTTACGGCTGGTGGCAGTGGCGCTTCCAAAAGTCTGCCGCCGAAGAAAGCCCTGGTGGTGCCAAATACTCGTTGAAGTGGCATCTTTTACAGTGGGCTTGGCTGATACCTCTGGCTGCTATAATTGCCTATACGCTTTCTGTTTATACTGACGCCGACGCCGTATGGCTCGATACTTATACTACCGTGTTTAGCTTGCTGGCGACTTGGCTGGTGACTAAAAAAGCGTATGAAACCTGGTGGTACTGGCTGGTTATTGACAGCGTTTATGTGTATTTGTACGCCAGTAAGGGTTTTGTCGCTACGGCGTTATTGTTTGTGGTCTACCTGGGGCTGGTGTTGTATGCCATGTGGCGCTGGCATCAGGATAACCCACAACCAGAGCCGCTAAAGAGTGCCGGATGATATCTGTACCTAAAGCAGTCACTCGGTTAACCAGTGGGCAGTCAAACCAAACGCTGCGGCTTAAGTCTGATGACTCTGATCTCGTACTAAAGCGGTGGCAAAATGATGGCTTATTTCAGGTTGATCGAGGTCTGGAGGTTACTGTACAGAAAACGCTTGCCGAAAGCGGTGCTGCCCCTGAGGTACTGGACTGGAATGAAGCTGAAGGCTGGCTATTACAGCCATATTTAGAGGCGCCTTCATTAAATCAGGTAACCTTATCGCCCGCCATTAAAGCAACGGTATTGGCTGAGGTTCTCGCTAAAATTCACTCCTTTAAGCCAAGCATTCCTCACTGGAGATTAAACGACAAAGTAGAGCATTACCTGCAGCAGCTTTCCAACTATGAACCTTCCCTGGCTAAGTCTTTTCGGGAAGAAAAAAGCCAACACCAGCAGGCGATTGATCAATGGTTGGAGTACCCGGTGCTTTGTCACAATGACCTGTCGATGAATCATATTCTTATGACCGCTCCCATTAAAGTAATTGACTGGGAGTATGCGGGAATAGGGCACCCACTGTTTGATATTGCGAATACCATCGTCATGAACAAGCTCGACGACGCTATGGCCGAACGACTGCTAACCGACTACGCACGACTGACGCGCTACGATGTCGAACTTGCTGATATGATCGAATGGCTCGATTTGGTGGATTGGCTGAATAACTTGTGGCAGCATTTACTTTCCTATTCCAAATAGTACGGAAAGCAGCATGACTGACAAACAGCTAACCGAGAAGGTTTACGGCTACCTCGCAGAAGATGAAGACGCGCGAGTGTGTAAGGATATACCTGAGTCGGCGTGTAACCATCAGCCAAAGTCTTTTGTGTTAATGCTGCTGTCTCTGACGTTAACCAAGCTGGGTGACAGCCTGGTCAGCGCACGTTTAGTCTTGCCGTGGATGTTAAGTTCGCTAGGCGCTCCTGCCGTATTCATTAGTGCGTTAGTTCCCTTGCGTGAGTCATTGGCACTATTACCTCAACTATTTGTTGCCCAGCAATTGCGCCAACAACCGGTTCGTAAATGGTTTTGGGTTGCAGGCAGTGTCGGGCAGGCCGCATTGCTGTTGCTCATGCTGTTTGCGGTTGCCACGTTAAATAATAGTGCTCTGGGCTGGAGTGTCGTGTTACTGCTCGCGTTATTTAGCTTGTCTCGCGGTATCTGCTCGGTTGCCAATAAGGATGTTACGGGTAAAACGGTGTCTAAAACACGGCGGGGTAGGTTATCCGGTGTGGCAGCCTCTTCCGCTGGCTTGCTGACCTTGTTAACTGCCTTAGTGATTGTTTTTTCGCCGGAAGTAGACGGTCAGCGTTGGCTCTTTTTAGCCTTGCTGGGAGCTGGCGTCGTTTTATGGCTTTTAGCGGCGGCTTTGTACGCAGGTATTCCAGAGGTTGCTGGCGCTACTGAAGGTGGTGGTAACGCAGTCTCTGAAGCCGTTAAGTCGATGTCATTGCTCTGGAAGAATGGCCAGTTTGGACATTTTGTGTTGACCCGAGCCTTACTTGTCGCCGCAGCTTTCGCTATTCCCTACATTGTGGTGCTTATTCAGCGTCAGGGCGATACGGAGCTAACCAGTTTAGGTAGCCTTATGCTGGCTAGTGGACTTGCTGGCTTGCTTGCCGGGCGCTTTTGGGGACGCTGGTCTGATTCAGCCAGCCATCATGTTATGGCGGCAGCATCGGTCATGTCGACGCTAGTCATGGCGGCTGCACTGGCTATCTTCTATTGGGTACCGAATTGGCTCGGTCTTGAGTGGATTGCTGCTTTGTTGCTGTTTGCGTCCGCAGTAGCCCATCACGGTGCGCGCGTTGGTCGTAAAACGTATTTGGTTGATATGGCGAACCAGGAGAATAGAGCGCAGTTAACTGCTGTCTCTAATACTGTCATGGGTGTTGTACTGCTGGCAGGTTTGTTACTCGGTTGGGTTGATGCGGCTTTTGGTGCTCACGCCGTACTATGGGTGCTGGTCGTTGTTGGTGTATTAGCTACTTTAAGCGCACTGAAACTACCCGACGTGTCCGGAGACACGTCAGCATAGCTTACAAAAACTGCTGCAGATTTTACTTTCCTCGAATGGTGGCGTAGAGACCAATAATTACCGCGGCAACGCCACCAATTAAATACCAGATAGTGTTGTCTGTTGGTTCATTGGTTGCCATTTCCGATACTTCCGACGCGATGGATTGTGACGCTTCATAGGAGAAGTAAAGCAAGATAGCGCCAACGATAATTAATACAATACCAACTATGCGTGTCATAACGGTTTCCTCTTTTTGTGTTAACAGTTTCTCAATATATCGAACTATAAATTAAGCGCAAGTCCCTACCTTTTTATTGATTTATATCATATAGCATAGTTTCAAGCTATTCTTGTAAGTGTAATTGTTAATAGGTGCGCATCGTTTAAAACTAAAATAACAAGATTGGGGAAGAACTATGACTAGAGCGCCTTTCAAGCTAGGTTTTTTATCGCTGTCTATGGCTGCTGCGCTTGTGGCGCCAGGAACAGCTATGGCACAAGATGCCGTTAATGCCGAAACCGGGGAGTCAATTGAGCGAATTGTTACTCTGGGGTCACGTGTAAACGGGCGAACGGCTACTGAGTCTGCGTCGCCTATTGATATTATCTCAGCCGACCAGCTGGTTGATACCGGCGCAACTGAGCTGGGTAAAGCTCTGCAAATGAGTGCTCCGTCATTTAACTTCTCGTCAACGACTATTTCAGATGGTTCGGACATTATCCGTCCGGCAACTTTACGAGGCTTAAACCCTGACCAGGTATTGGTTTTGGTGAATGGTAAGCGTCGTCACCAGCAAGCGCTGGTGAACGTGCAGGAAACTATTGGTAAAGGCTCCGCAGGATACGACATTAACGCCATTCCAATTACAGCGGTTGAGCGTGTGGAGATTCTTCGTGATGGGGCTGCGGCTCAGTACGGCTCTGATGCTATCGCCGGTGTTATTAACATTACTCTGAAAAGCTCTGAGGGCGGCAGTATTTCTGCCGAAGTGGGTCAAACCTATGAAAAAGACGGTGAAGTAAATACTGTTGGTATTAACTTTGGTAAAGAGTTTGATAAGGGTTTCTTCAACGCAACGTTAGAATACCGTGACCGCGGCATGACCAATCGAGCTTCGCCGGCTGAAGCATCACTTATTGGTGACTGGCTGTCGCCAAGTGGTGAGCCTGTCGTTCGTTTACACGTTGGCGACGCGGACTCTGAAAATATGTACGCCTGGTTTAACGCTGGTTACAGTTTGGGAGGTACCACTGAGCTTTATGCCTTTGGTGGTATTTCGAATCGCGACGGTGGCTCTTCAGGCTTTTTCCGTGGACGCGGGCACCCAAGAACGATAGAGGCGATTTATCCTGACGGTTTCTTACCAAAACTGGAAACAGAAGCCGATGATCAGTCCTTAGCGGTCGGTGTTCGTGGTGACCTTCCCAACGCTTGGTTATGGGACGCAAGTGTCGTTTACGGTAAAAGTGAGTTTGGATTTAACTCGTCAAATTCCGCCAACGTGAGTTGGTACTATGAGCCACACCCAGATGGCGGTATTTATGGTGAGACGCCAACGGAAGCCTTTGACGGTGAGTTAGTGTTTGAACAAACCACATTTAACTTTGATGTAAATGGTACGGTCGATGTGGCTAATGAGCTTCTTTATTTAGCCCTGGGTGTTGAACTGCGTCAGGACAGCTATCAAATTAATCCGGGCGACCCGGTATCTTGGGCTTATGGTCGAGCGAATGATCCGGATGTAGAAATATTAACGCCTTATGGGACCGTTGCAGAAGCTGGTATTCAAGGCTTTCCGGGCTTTAGTCCTAGCCAGGCGGTAGATGCTGACCGAGATAGCTACGGCGCATACGTCGATGCGGAATATTATGTCACTCCCGACTTTTTATTGGCTGGCGCACTTCGTTATGAAGACTATGATATTGCCGGTGATAATATCTCGGGCAAACTCTCTACCCGTTACGACATTGATAGCGACTTTTCTTTGCGAGGCACTGTCGCAACTGGCTTCCGGGCGCCGGGTGTTCAGCAAATATACTACAGTCAGGTTCTAACAAACGTTGTTAATGGTACTTTGGTGGAAACAGGCACAATAGCTAACGACGATGAGTTAGCACGCCAGTTTGGCATCAAAGAGTTGGAAGAAGAAACCTCGGAAAGCATCAGCTTTGGTTTAATCAAACGTTTTGATAATGGCTTTGATTTAACCATGGATGCGTACCAAATTAATATTGATGACCGTATTGTTTTGTCTGAAACTCTTACGGCCGATGTTGGTGCGGAGTTTGGTGATATTCTGGCTGACAATAACTTGGGAGCAGCCCAGTTCTTCACAAACTCAGTTGACACTAAAACTACTGGTTTGGATGTTATTGCCTCTTACCCAACTGAGTTAATGGAAGGTGAGTTAAACCTAACCGCGGCTATGAGCTTTATGAACACCGAAGTTGAACGAGTGAATTCGGTTTCATCACTAATTGCGGGTGAAGACATTTTTAATGACACTCAGATACTTCGTTTGGAAGAAGGTCAGCCCAGTGAAAAAGCAACTATTAGCGCGGACTGGACTCGCAATGCCTGGAATGTGAATGTGGCGTTTAACTACTTCGGGTCTGTTGAAGGCCAGGCATTTACCGGCGTTAAAAAAGAATGGGGAGGTAAATGGTTGACGGACGCATCCGTTGGTTATGACTTCACTGATAATCTGAATGTCCGTATTGGCGCAAACAACCTGTTTGATACTTACCCGGATGAGTGGGGCAGCGAAGGCTCTCCATTCTCGGATGCGGGCTTCAAATACGGTTGGGAAACCTTCCCGTTTGGTGTTAATGGCGGTTACTACTATGCACGCTTGAACTATACGTTCTAAAGGATACTTTTCAAGTACTGCATAGTATAAATACAAATAAAAACGCCCCGCTTTAACGGGGCGTTTTTTTATGGCTGAGCTCAATTAATCGAGCCTTCAATCACCTAAGTAAGAGGTCAGCATCCACGCTGTTTTCTCTTGCTCTTTAATGTAGTCACTCATCAACGCGTTGGTGCCTTCATCACCGGCTTCTCCTGCGAGGTCTAAAATCTCACGTTGCAGGCGAATCGTTGTTTGATAACTGTCCAAAATATTCGCGATACAAGCGCGGCCTTCGTGAACGTCTTTTACTTCCTCAATTTCGCTGTTCTTAATGTACGTTGAGTAAGCATGTTGAGGACGTTGACCTAAGGTCAGAATACGCTCTGCTATTTCATCAATTTTCAGCAGTAAGTCGTCGTAGGTTTCTTCAAACTTTGCGTGCAGTTCGAAGAAGCGCTCGCCTTTAATGTTCCAATGGAAACCACGAACGTTCATGTAAAACACTTGATAGTTCGACAGTAGCTCGTTCAGCTTGTCGCCAAGTTGCTCGGCTTTTTTCTTATCTAAACCAATAACGCTTAACTGTTTCATAAAACCCTCCTTTGTCATCGTTATGCTTTAACCATAGTCCATTCGTGGGGTTAAAGAAAGCGATGAAAATCGATAAAGCTGACAGTTAAGTTCGATAACTGTCAGCTTTAGCTTACATCAGAGAATACGGTTATGAAGCGAGTTAGATCAACTCGATGACTCAACTTTGCCGTCGCGAATGTGCTTTTCGCCGCGCGCTTTAGCAAGTTGAATTTGACGCTCGCGCTCTGCGTAACGTTCTTTTTGTTCTGGTGTAGTTTTGTCGAAACAGTGTGGGCAGCTAACCCCTTTCTGGTAGTGCTCAGACGCCATTTCCTCTTGAGTAATAGGCATACGGCAGGCATAACACTGGTCATATTCACCTTGCTCTAGTCCGTGTTTAACCGTGACACGTTGGTCGAATACGAAACATTCACCATTCCAGCGACTCGTGTCTTCCGGTACCAGCTCAAGGTATTTCAATATGCCGCCTTTTAAGTGGTAAACCTCGTCGAAGCCCTGCTCTTTTAAGTAAGCGGTCGACTTTTCACAGCGAATGCCGCCGGTGCAGAACATGGCGACTTTCTTGTGCTTTTCCGGATCAAGATGTTCTTTCACATACTCTGGAAACTCGCGAAAGGTATCTGTTTTAGGGTTTACTGCGCCTTCAAATGTGCCGACGGCATACTCGTATTCATTACGGGTATCAATAACCAGTACTTCCGGGTCAGAAATCAGGTCGTTCCACTTTTCCGGCTCAACGTAGGTGCCAACCGTGTTCTTAGGATCGACCCAGTCGACGCCCATAGTGACAATTTCTTTTTTGAGCTTGACCTTAGTGCGGTAGAAGGCCTGCTCGTCACTCGGTGATTCTTTGTGATCAATGTCAGCAAAACGTTCATCTGAACGTAGATAAGCTAAGACGTTATCGATGGCTTCGCGGGTACCGCAAATAGTACCGTTAATGCCTTCTCGAGCCAGCAGAAGGGTGCCTTTTACGTCGTTGTCGATAAGGGTTTGATAGAGTGGTTCGCGAATTTGCTCATAGTCATTGAGCTCGACAAACTTATACAATGCCGCACAAATGTACATATCGTGTTACCTTTTTCAGCGGTTCGGAACGTAAATCCGAAGCCTTGTTTGGAAATAGTCGATTTAAAAATCGAGCGCGAATTATACGTATTGATTCAGATCAGCGCAAACCGGGAGTCGAAGCCAGTGGTCAGTGAGTCGTTATTTTATGGGTTAGTGTTGCTGTCTGCGGCAACGTCGTTATTAAGTGCGGTCGCCGGTGCTGGGGGCGGCGCGGTATTAATAGGCGTTATCGCGTTGGTGCTGCCCGGCAGCGCCGTTATTCCGGTTCATGGTTTAGTACAAATGGGCTCGAACGTAGGGCGGGCAGCTTTGTCATGGCGACATATTCACTGGCCGACTATTGCTTGGTTTGTGCCTTTTGGGCTATTGGGCACCTTTCTCGGAAGCCTGTTACTGGTTCAGTTACCAACAGAAATACTGCAAATTACCATTGGTCTGTTCCTGCTATGGCTAACCTGGGGGCCTAAATTACCGCAAAGCTTGTCCGGGCGTGCGGGTCTTGTCGGCGGGGGCTTGTTAACGGGGTTTTTAGCATTATTTGTTGGCGCGTCAGGACCTTTGGTGGCGGCCTTCGTAAAAGCCCGTTTCAGCGAGAGAATGCAAACCGTGGCTACCTTTGCTGCGGTTATGACTTTTCAGCATGGTCCTAAAGCCATTGTTTTTGGTATGGCTGGCTTTGTTTTTAAAGACTGGCTGCCTTTAATTGGAGCAATGATAGCGGCTGGTTTTGCCGGTACCTGGATAGGTTTGCACTGGCTCAAAAAAATAACGAACCAGCGCTTTGATCAACTATTCCGAATGATCATTACCTTGCTGGCGCTGCGTTTGCTTTGGGTCGCGCTTGAGGCGCTTATCCCAACGTTGTCTGGCGTAGCGACGTAGGCTGGCAATGTTGTCAGTTTCATCCATTATTGGCGTGCCCAAAATGGTTTCGATAATATCTTCCAGGGTAATAAGTCCTAACCAACTGCCATGCTCGTCATAGACTAACGCCATGTGTTGCCGTGTGGATATAAGGTGGCTCATTAAGGCTTCGACACTCACGGTTTCGGTAACGACTTCAACCTGGCGAACAATGTCGAGAATAGGTGTTCCTTCGTCGGCGTCAAAAACATCGCTGCGGAACAGAATGCCGTGAGGCTCTTCTTCGGCGTCGATGACCGGGTAACGGGAAAATGGGAGCTCACGAATCTTTTGACTAACGGCCATAATGTCTTCGTCAGGCCGTATGGACTCGCAAACCGTTCGCGGTGTCATAACTTCCTTAACCCGAATGTCGTGAAGGTCAAGAATGTTTAAAATAACACGTCGCTCGTCCGCATCCAGAGCTTCTTCCTCATGACCAATGGTTGCCATGGCTTTTATCTCAGAGCGCACGTCAATTTCTTCTTCCCCACCGCCAATACGTTTTGTTATTTGGTCAGACAACCAAATAAATGGCTTTAATGTCAGAATCATGAAGTTAAGCGTGGGCGGAAGCCAGGGAGCCAATGGACGCCAGAATTTAGCCCCAATGGTTTTCGGAATAATTTCGGACAAAATGAGGATGAGTAACGTCATAACTGCAGACGCAACGCCCAAATAACCATCGCCAAATACAACACCGACCTGCGCACCGACGCCAGCAGCACCCGCGGTATGAGCTACCGTATTTAAGGTTAAAATAGCGGCTAAAGGCTTATCGATACCATCTTTCAGTTTGCGCAGTTGTTTGTGCGTTTTAGGACGAGACTCTTTCAATTGTGCAATATAGCTAGGTGTCACCGACAGTATTGCGGCCTCCAAAACTGAGCAAATAAAAGACACGCCTATGGCTAAAAACGCAAAAAGTATAAGAAGAGTCATTGGGCTCCGGTTGAATTGGTTTTAGTTACAAGAATTGTATCAACAATATAACAGAAACCGCAGCAATAAGTATGGACCAGCCGGCAGGGCCTGAGTAACGTTGCCACACGTCTTCTGCTTGCGGACCTAACCAGGCAACCAATGCTGCCAGGACATAGTATCGTAAGGCTCTGGCAATGCCGGCAGATAATAAAAATAGAGTTAATGGGTACTGGCCAGCCCCTGCGGCTAGCATCGCAACTTGAAACGGAACTGGGGTAACGCCAACAACAAATATTGACCAGAAGCCATTGTTTTCGAGCGTTTCCTTAAATTCAGCGTACTGTTCCTGAGCCGATAAATAGTCAATGAACCATTGTCCTACGGTGTCAAATAAAGCATAGCCAATGTAGTAGCCACCAACCGAGCCCGCCATAAAGCCAGCTAACGCCACAGACGCAATAAGCCAAATGCGATCTCGCTCAAGCAGCATGTAAGGAACCAAAATAAGCTCTAACGGGATAGGCAGAATAGTGGCTTCTAATGCTGACAGAAAAAACAGAAGCACTAGCGAATGCGGTGAGTTAGCCAGCTTTATATACCATTTTTCACGGGTTGATGTGGTCGCCATAAATGGGTCAAGCAAATAGTTTCGATTGAGTGTATCGTTGCAGTGTAACCCGATTTTTTTGCAAATAGGGATCGAACCCGTTAAAAATTACGTAAATTTGGCTTTAAACCCTAAGCAGAACAGACTTTTAAGGTAAAACTGATGAAATATCGTGGTAGTCCGGCGTTTTCTCACCGCCAAGCTGACAAAATTGGTGTGCTTGTTACCAACTTAGGCACGCCAGAGGCGCCGACAAAGAAAGCGCTAAAGCCCTACTTAAAAGAGTTTTTGTCTGACCCTCGGGTGGTTGAAGTACCACGGTTGCTTTGGTCGTTAATTTTAAACGGCGTTATTTTGCGAATTCGGCCAAAGCGCTCAGCAGAAGCCTATAAAACGGTCTGGACAGATCGGGGTTCACCGCTTTTATTTCATACGGAAGACCAGGCCAAAGGCATAGAAGCAAAATTGAAAGAAACCTGGGGTGAGGATATTGTTGTCGACTTTGCCATGCGTTACGGCAGCCCGGCTATTTCGGAGGCCGTGGAGCGCATGATGCAAAAAGGTGTGCGGAAGTTGCTGGTTCTGCCGCTTTACCCGCAGTACAGTGCATCAACTACGGCTTCGACGTTTGACGCGTTGGCAAAAGATTTCACTCAGCGACGCTGGTTGCCCGAATTACGTTTTGTGACCCACTATCATGATTACCCTCCTTTTATTGAGGCGGCCGCTAAGCGTATTGAGCGTCACAGGAATGAGCATGGGCGTGCTGACAAATTACTGTTCTCCTACCATGGCATACCGCTGCGATACCTGAAAAATGGTGATCCTTATCACTGCGAATGCTACAAAACCTCGCGGCTGTTGGCAGAACGACTCGGTTTGAACCAAGATGAGTATTTAACCACTTTCCAGTCGCGGTTTGGTCGCGAAGAGTGGTTGCAGCCATATACTGACATGACTATGAAAGCCTTACCGAAAAAAGGCGTTAAATCGGTACAGGTTTTTTGTCCGGGGTTCAGTGCTGACTGTCTGGAAACTATTGAAGAGATTGGTGAAGAAAACCGCGAGTACTTTATGGAAAACGGCGGAGAGCGCTATGAATACATTAGCGCATTGAATGCAGAGCCTGATCATATCGATGCATTAACAGAGTTAGTAAACACTCACTTGCAAGGTTGGTCAGTTGAAGCGGTGACTGAGCAACGTCAGGAATTAGCGAATAAAGTAGAAAAGCAAACACTGCCTTATAGTGAGAAAGGACAATAAAAGTGGCAGGCGGTAATTCTTTTGGAAAGCCCTTCATGTTCATTGCGTGGGGGCTGGCAATTGCTCTATTAGTTTGGTTTTTTCAAGACCAGTTACAGGAGCAGTTTAATCCGAACTCACACATTCAAAGTCATAGAAACGCTGGGGATGTGACCGTTGTCCTCGAGCAAAATCGTATGGGACATTATGTGGCCAGAGGTAAAATAAATGGCCAACAGGTGACCTTTCTTTTAGACACCGGAGCGACATTGGTCGCGGTTCCTGAAGGGCTTGCAAGTCAATTAGGTTTGCAAAAAGGGCGGCAAGGCATGTCACAGACAGCCAATGGACGGGTTGTTACCTATCGAACGGAAATTGATACGTTGGAACTGGGTGAAATACGCCTCAATAACGTTGACGCGTCTATTACGCCGGGTATGGACGGAAACGTTATCCTTTTAGGAATGAGCGCATTAAAAGAATTTGAGTTAACCCAAAAAAACGATACGCTTAGGTTAACGTACTAAAACGAATCAAATTTATAGGAAGAATGAATTATGCATAAGTTGTTTATTGGAATGGCAGCGGTTGCCTTCAGTGCTACCAGTTTTGCTCAGCAGTCAGGATTAGAGGCGTGTGCCGAAATTGAGGACTCTTTAGAGCGTTTGGTGTGTTACGACAATTTAGCGAAAAAGACTCAGTCCGGTGAGAAGCAACGTCAAGACAGAGAGCTTCCGGAGCAGGCCCGTAAAGGCAAGCAGAAAGCGGCTGAAATGAGAGAAAAAGCGCAAGAGCGCCGCGAACGTGCAAGTGACCGCTTTGGGTTTGAGCATAAAGAGAAAGAAGAAACTGAAGACGAGCGCGTTAACGTGACACTGGCCGAACGCGAAGAAGGACCCTATGGTAAGTGGCGTATAACCTTAAAGAATGGTCAGGTTTGGAAGCAGACGGACAGTGGCTATTTTTCCTGGGATGGAGACGCTTACTATATTGAACGCGGTGCACTTAACTCATTCTTCTTTGGGCGTGAAGGCTCTAATCGTCGCATGCGAGTTCAGCGCGTTAAATAAGCGCCAAAGGAATGTGAGTCATGCAGGATAATTTGCTGGAGTACTCGTGGGTTGCAACAGGAGTGGTTTTAGCGCTCCTGGCCGTTACGATACTCTGGCGAGTGTACCTGCATTACTCGCACAAAAAGTCGTATCAACCGGGACAATTGATAAAGGCGCAGTACGATGCGTTAAACTCTCTCGTTCAGCAAAAGCCAGTTGCTAATAAGCTGGAAGATATTTGTCACCTTATAGAGTCGCAAATTGATGGGGCGTTATGCTCGGTCATGTTAAAGCGTGACAACTCCAACAGCCTTAGGGCCGCGGCAGGCCCGTCTCTACCCCGACCATTTGTCAGTGCATTACAGGATCTTGAAATAGCTGACGGTGTCGGCGCCTGCGGTACCGCGGCCGCACTTGGGCAGTCAGTTATTGTAAGAGATATGCGGCTTGACGAGCGGTTTGAGGCGTTTTTAGAACTTATTGATGAACATAACCTTGTTGCGTGCTGGTCTCATCCGATATTTCACGCCAGGGAAGAGCGAGTAATAGGGACTTTTGCTGTTTATTTTCGCTCCCCCAAACTTCCAACAACGCTCGACTTAGAGTTTTTGGTGCGTACTCGCGACTTGGTGGCGTTGGTAATCGAGCAGCAAGAGCTGGCGCTGCAACGCGAAAAAGTGGAACAGCATCACAAGTCGCTATTTGCGTATAACCCTCAACCTGTTTTCACCATGGACTCTGACGGTCGTTTTATTTCGATTAATCGGGCCGGCTGTGAGCTTTTGAAGCTTCATGAGCACGAGTTAATTGGTCAGCATTATGAACTAGCGGTAGTCGAAGAAGACAGAGAGCGAACGAAAGAGCATTTCGAAGAAGCCAAACGCGGTAATGCTCAGTCTTACGAAATAAAAGTGGCCGATAAACTGGGCCATATTTACTACTTAGATATAACTAATACCCCAATTATTATTGACGGGGAAGTGGCCGGTGTGCACGGCATAGCACGCGACCGAACAGAACAACGCAAGAGTGAAGCTCAACTAAAAGTTCTTGAAAGTGGTATAGAAGCGAGCGTTAACGGCGTTGTGATTAGTGATGCGAATAAGCCAGGCTTTCCAGTAACCTACATTAATCCTGCTTTTACGAAACTGAGCGGATACAGCTTTGATGAAATGGTTGGTCGCAGCTGCCGAATTTTGCAGGGTAAAGACAGCGACAGGAAAACGGTTCACGAAATAAGAAAAGCCCTGCATGAGCGAAGACAGGTTAAAACGGTTATTAAGAACTACCGCAAAGATGGCTCGACCTTTTGGAATGAGTTACTTATATCTCCTGTCAAAAATCGAGCTGGGCAGGTTACGCATTTTGTGGGACTTCAAAGCGATATTACCGAGCGCATTAACAAAGAGGAAACGCTTGAGTTTAATGCAACCCACGATACGTTAACGAACTTACCTAACCGAAAAGCGCTTGAACAGCAATTAGCCTCGGCTTTAGAAAGAGAAGAAAGTGCGGTTTATGTATTGTTTATTGATCTCGACGGCTTTAAACCAGTAAACGACAGTTTGGGTCATTACTTGGGCGACCAGGTGTTGATTGAAACGGCTGACCGGCTGAAAAACGTTGTGTTGGGTCCCAACTTATTGTGTCGATTTGGCGGTGATGAGTTTGTTGCTGTTATTGAGAATGCCAGTAACAAAGAGCAAATTGCTGCGTTTTGTCAGGAAATATTGAGTGTTTTCGAACGTCCGTTTCAGGTTGAAGGTAAATCTGTGTCGCTATCTGCCGCTATTGGCGTGACGTCTAATTTAGCGGAATTTAATCACCCAATGGAACTCATTCAACGAGCTGATGTAGCAATGTATGAAGCTAAAAAGCGTGGTGGCAATTCGTGGCTTTGGTATGAGTCTAAACTCGATGAACGCTTGAGCTTCCACGTCGCCTTACGTACCCAAATTCAAGAAGCGCTTCAGCATGAACAGTTTGAGTTATTTTATCAGCCCATTGTGACAGCGACTGGTCGCATTGCCGGGGTGGAGGCACTGATTCGCTGGCAACACCCGGAGCGTGGGTATATTTCACCTGCCGACTTTATTCCGGTAGCCGAGCGCACAGGTCAAATTGTTCCTATTAGTGACTGGGTATTAAGGCAAGCGTGCAGAGATCTGGAAAAGTTGAAGTTTTATGGAATAGGTTCTATGTCGGTGAACTTTTCACCCATTCAGTTTTATCGCGATGACTTTATAGAAAAGGTTAAAGGCATATTAAAGCGTTATGCAATACAGCCTGGCGAGCTGACTGCAGAAATTACAGAAAACGTTTTGGTGCATGATACCCATAGAATAACGGAGTTATTAGAACAATTAAGAGAGCTGGGTCTTGATGTCGCCATTGATGACTTTGGTAGTGGCTTCGCCAGCCTCAGGTATCTGAACTCGTTGCCGGTCAATAAGTTAAAAATAGACCGAAGCTTTACTGAGAATATCAATGAGAACGCACAAAACGCCGCTATTACACGCGGTATCTTGAAAATGGTCAAAGACCTGCATATACAGGTTGTAGCAGAAGGTGTGGAAACAGAAGCTGAGTTTGCATTTCTTGCTCAACACGGTTGCGACTACATGCAGGGCTACTTGTTCTGCAGGCCAAAACCGCTGGACGAACTGCTCGAATGGGCAGAACGCCAGCGGTCATTAGAAAACGAACTCTAACGTTATTTAATGTCTGTTAGACGCAGGTAAGGCTTCACGGTTTTCCAGCCTTGTGGGAACTTCTCTTTAGCGTCTTCATCGCTGACATTGGGACGAATAATGACAGAGTCGCCAGGTGTCCAGTCAGCAGGACAGGCTACTTCTTCGCGATCAGTTGTTTGCAATGCATCAATAACGCGCAGAATTTCGTTGAAATTACGGCCAACCGTCATTGGGTAGGTCATAATGAGACGAATTTTCTGATTCGGGTCGATAATAAATACCGAGCGAACCGTTGCTGTCGCACTTTCGTTTGGGTGAATCATGTCGTATTTTTGCGCCACTTCCAGCTCTTTGTCGGCAACAATTGGAAACTCCAGAACGGTATTCTGAGTTTCGTTAATATCGTTTATCCAGCCTTTATGTGCGTCAACTGAGTCAGTAGATAAGCCCAGTGGTTTCACATTGCGCTTTTCAAATTCCGGCGCTAATTGTGAGGTGCGCCCCATTTCTGTTGTACAGACCGGGGTGTAGTCGGCCGGATGGCTGAAGAAAAAGACCCAAGAGCCTTTGGCCCAGTCGTGAAACTTAATGGGGCCTTCTGTAGTATCGATAGTAAAATCCGGGGCGGTATCGCCAATACGTAATGTCATGTTGTTGCTCCTAAAGTGTCTTTTTGAGACGAAAGTCGATAACCTTTAAATAGTAGCCGATTAACCGCTTTGCAAGGCGGTTAACTTATAATCTTTTTTTCTACATTAGACGGTTGAGTTATTAGCAGGAGTTGCGTTTGTCCTTAGTCGTGTTTTTGCCGCTGGTGGTTTGGGTTCTGTTGGGCTTTTTTGCCCCGACAGTGTTGGCTGCCGTCATCTTGCCTGTGCCTGAAAGTGTTATAGCGTCTTTAGGGTTGGTAACCCTCATTGCCGGTTTTTTCAGGCAGTGGCAATGGCTTTACTGGTGTGCCTGGACCGCAGGCTTTTACGCGTTAATTCAATTGGGTTTACAGCAGCCACTGAGCCAGCAGCATGTTTCTGTTTTGTATGAAGCGCTGCCTGTTTGGCTATCAATAACGGCATTGCTGTTGGTGTTTATAAAATTGCCAGTGCTACTTTCACCGATAGGTGTCTTGTTACTTGCCGCCGTTGGTTTGTCGCCATTGTTATTGCTAACAGCGCCGGTGGCTGCTGCTTTGGCTATTCTTAACCCAACCGAAATGTTAAGCCTTTCTGGTGAGTTGCCAGGTATCGGCTTAGCGTTGTGGATGATAGCAATGGGCGGTATTTGGGCGACCGTTCTTCTTTATAAAAACGCATCGGCATTTCGGTGGAGTCAGTTAGTCGCCTGGTTGGCTTTCATGATCTTTGTTCTTGGCATTGAACAAACTGATGCTTCGACTTGGGCCGCACTCGCCATTTCCGGCGGTCTGCTGTTGGCTCTAGCTGACCGAATGTTAAAGCTAGCATACATAGATGAGCTAACCGGGTTACCGCAACGCCGGGCGCTCATGAGTGAATTGCAGCACTTACGCAAGCGCAGTGCCGTATGCATGCTGGATGTTGATCATTTTAAAAAATTTAATGACCGCTACGGGCACGAAGTGGGCGACCAGGTACTTCGGTTATTAGGCAGCATATTAAAGAGCGTTAGCGGTTTCAAAGCCTACCGCTACGGGGGAGAGGAGTTTACTCTGGTGTTTTCACACAATAACGAAGAAAAACTGAAAGATGTGTTGGAAACCGTTCGCTCAAAAGTGGCTAATTATCCACTCACATTGAGAGACCCATCAAGACCTGAAACAACAAGCAAAGGCAAAGAAAAGCGAGGCAAGCAAAGTAACAAAAAGGCCGTTAAAGTGACTATCAGCTTAGGCGCAACGACTAAGCTACCAACCGATACCCCCGATAGTATTCTCAAGCGGGCGGATGAAAACCTCTACGCCGCGAAAAAAGCCGGGCGGAATCGGGTTGTTCTGAAAAACTAAGAAGCGCTTGGCGATCTAAATTTAACGGAGTACGTTAAAGAGATAAGTTTCAAATTACAGAGGCGCACATGAGCTATATAAAAGACACTATCGAGACCTTAAAGCAAACCAGCCCTGCGCAGTCCGAGTTTTATCAGGCAGTGGAAGATGTACTTGAGTCGATAGAGCCTTTGTTAGAGGAGCGCCCTAAATATCGAGAACAAGCGATTATTGAGCGTCTGGTTGAGCCGGAAAGGCAAGTGATGTTTCGTGTACCCTGGGTGGACGATAGCGGTCAGATACAGGTCAATAAAGGGTATCGTATTGAATTTAATTCGGCATTAGGCCCTTACAAAGGCGGTTTGCGCTTTCATCCAAGCGTTAATGCCGGAATTATAAAGTTTCTTGGCTTTGAACAGATTTTTAAGAACGCACTAACAGGTCTGTCTATTGGCGGTGGTAAAGGCGGTTCAAACTTTGATCCTAAAGGCAAATCAGACGCTGAAATCATGCGTTTTTGCCAATCGTTTATGAGCGAACTGTATCGCCACATTGGTCCAAATACAGATGTGCCTGCTGGGGATATTGGTGTCGGAACACGGGAAATCGGCTATCTGTTTGGCCAATATAAACGCTTAGCGAATCGATTCGACGGTGTTCTTACGGGGAAAAGCACGCTCTGGGGTGGCTCCTTCGTTCGTAAAGAAGCGACGGGTTATGGTGCAGTGTATTTTGCCGAGTGCATGCTGGACGATAAAGACGATTCATTAGAGGGTAAACGTTGTCTAGTATCGGGCTCTGGTAATGTCGCTATTTATGCGATAGAAAAGCTCTACGAACTTGGTGCTAAACCAGTGACTTGCAGTGACTCAAGTGGCACCGTTTACCATGACAGCGGCATCGACTTAGACTTAGTAAAACGCATAAAAGAAGAGCAAAACGGGCGTTTAGAGGAGTATTTAGAGACTCATAGTAACGCCGAGTACACTCCAAGAGATGATTATCCGGAAGATGGTCATACCGTCTGGCGTTATAAAGGTGACATCGCACTTCCGTGCGCGACTCAAAATGAGCTGACCGAAAAGGATGCTCAAGCCTTACTGGAAAACGGATGCAAATATGTGGTGGAAGGCGCCAATATGCCGTCAACCCAAGCAGCGGTCGACTTATTCATTGAAAGCAATACCGCTTACGGTCCGGGCAAAGCTGCGAACGCCGGTGGTGTGGCCACGAGCCAGCTGGAAATGATGCAAAACGCCAGTATGTTGCGTTGGACCTTCGAAGAAGTGGATGAAAAGCTCAAAGGCATTATGCGTAATATTTTCAAAGACGCGAAACGCACCGCCGAGGAATTTGGTCATCCGTCAAACCTGGTACTGGGTGCCAATGTAGCCGGCTTTCGAAAAGTAGCCGATGCTATGATTGAACAAGGTGTGGTTTAAAAGGAATTGAATAGGGTGGTCAGCAGTGACCACCCTATTATGAAACTCAAATTATTGAGTCTCCATGGCTTGATGAAACTCTGCGAGATCCTCCACAACCGTTTGATTCGGTAAGTCTGCATAAGGCTCGTCTGCGAACTTCGTGCCGCGGAGCTGCACGGAAATACGGGCAGAGTCTGGATTCATTAAAGTATCCTGATAGAACGCTTTAGCGTCTGCCAGTGTCGTGTTCTCGACGGCTTTAATCAGCTGCTCTTTACTGTCAAAGTCATAACGCTCAAGCGCTAAGTCTGACAGTATTGGAGCGACCTCTTCGCGCATATTCTTCGGCGTTTCTTTTAACGTTACCAGCGCACTTTGTTTTAACTGAGCGAACTCGTCTTCAGTCATCTTCTCAAGTTGCGCCCAGTATTCGTCTTTGAACTTGTCAAAACGCGCTTGCATATCTGCCACGCTCTTAACTGGCGTTTGAATGTATAGACCAAAGCCTGCGTAATGGTCAAGCGATGGCGCAAAAGCGCCGACGGCATAAGCTAACTGCTCTTCGGTACGCAAGGTATCAAAGGCTGCCGTGCGGAAGTGGCTTTGCAATACTGTCCCCGCTGCCTGAGCTTTGAAACCTGGCTCTGGATGAATGTGTGCATCGACTACAGCCACGTCGGCCACATCGAGATCTTTGCGCAATACGACCGCTTTGTTTGACTGTGGCTTCCAGAATTTTGCCGTTTTAAAATCAGTGATGTTACGGTCATTGGGCAAGCTTGCTTTAACGCGCTCAGCTGCTTCTGTTAAATCGGACTTGTCGTAGTTACCAAACGCAAACACACGAATGGAGTTATTACCTAACAGAGTGTCCATATAAGCTTCTAACTCTTCATTGCTGAGCGATTGAGCCGTGTTGATTAAATCTGACTGCTCAAAACCACCCTCGCGAATTAGCTGCCCGTAAGCATCGAAGCTCTGGTAAATAGGGAATTGCTGACCTTTGTTTTTTAGTGCACGAACATAGCGATCAACGGCCTGTTTAAAGGCTTGTGGGTCAACCTCAAAGCTTAAACCTTCAATAGCACGCTCAAGCAACTGTGGCTGTTTATCGGTAAAACCGGAGACGGTTAATGTCATGCCAGTTGTATCGTTCAAGCTCAAGTTCATGCCGGCAATGTTTGCCTCTGTATCTAAAGCACTGACGTTCATGTTGTACAAATCTTTCCACAAAGCGCCTAGAACGTTGGCTTTAATATCATGCAGTGTCGCAGGGTTATTAATTTGAACGTTAAAGATGCCGCGAGGCTGATCACCATAAAGTTGGCTTGGGTATTGCCATACTTGCAGGCCGTCCTCGTCAATAACCACCTTCGGTTTCTCAAACGCGTCGTTTTTCTTAATTTCGAAGCTCTCTGGCAGAAGCGTATTTACCTTAGGCAGGTTAATTGCCGTTTTCGGCTCTTGTTTCCAGCTAGCAATTTCTTCGGCAGTTATGTTCGCTACTTTGTATTTGCCATCATAGTAGTCAAGTTTGCTGTCATGCGGCTCATCCTGACTGATGTACCAAACACGCAAACGCTCAGGCGTTAATTGAGAAAGCACTGAACGAATAGCTTCAGGGTTAAACTCTTGGTATTCGTAAGGCGCACTAATCGCGTATTCAGCCGGATAGTTTTGCATGGCTTCCGCAAGGTTGGAGACATAACTAAACTCGTCGCCTTTCTCTAAAAATCGGAAGCGGTTATTCAAGCTGGTTTTTATTTCATTGAAATACTTTTCGTCGACGCCTTCCGCACGGACTTTGTCGATGTATTGCATAATTAACGCGACAATATCGTCCCGCTGTTGCATGCCACTGTCAGTCAACTCAACGTCCAGACGCATAACGCCGTAGTTACCGTAGAAATTAGGCTGTGCTGATGCATTTAAACTGGCAATAAGGCCTGCTTCTTTCAGTTGCTGAGCGGGAGTGCCTGGCATTTCTGAACCTAACAAGTAGCTAACGTAACGGTTAGGCTTCACCTTAAACTGGTCTTGGTTGTTGTTTATGATGAACTCAAGCTTCAGCTGTTTAACGTCCTCATTAGGCACGTAATGAATGCGTTTTTTACCAACATCGTCAAAGTTGATTTGTGCGGAAACTTCTGGCTCGTCGATACCGTCGTCTTCAATACTGGCAAAATGCTTACGTGCTAGCGCTTCCATATCATCAAGCGAACGGTTGCTTATCATCGCCACTTTCATAATGTTTGACGAGTAAAAACGGTTATAGAAGTCGACAGTTTCCTGGTGCAGCTGACTGTTTTCTTTATCGCTGAGGCTTTCAAGGTTGCCGATAAGAAAACGATTAGAAGGGTGTGAGCCAAGCAGCAAACGACCGAGTTTAAATTGACCAAAGAAGTCCATTTCACGGCGCATCGACCACTCGGCATTGACCGCATTACGCTCTTTATCCACATATTCTGGATACAGTTTAGGTGCTTTGAAAAAGTCTGAGAAGCGGTCCAGACCTTCGTCGTAAGCGTCATTGTTCACTTTGAACATATAATTAGTAACGTCGAGCCAGGTCGAAGCGTTTTGGCTGCCGCCATTATTGCTCATAAACTCGCTGTAACCGTTGGTATCCGGGTATTTTTCGGTACCCAAAAACAACATATGCTCCAGGTAATGGGCCATGCCTTGTTGTGATTTAGGGTCTTGCAACAGACCGACACCAACACTTAAGGAAGCCGCTGACTTATCAACATCAGGGTCTGACACCAGCATAATTTCAATGTTGTTATCGAGTTTAAGAACGCGATAGTCACGTTCGTCGTTCGGACTTTTTATTACCTCACCGGCAACAGCGCTTTGAACGTTCGGAGTTTCTGTCACTGTTTGGCCACAGCCAGCTAGCAATAAAGCAGAGCTAATAGCGCTCGCAAGTAATAACTTTTTCATATTGGAGGTCCCTTTTATTCATCTAATGTCTAGATGATACTCGGGCGCTCCGGAGGCTTGAAGTTATTTTGTTAGTAATTTGTAACAGAGTGTTTAAGTCAGAAAGCGAATGTGGCCAATAAAGCTTCTGGCAACAGGACCGACACTATCAGCGTCTTCGAAATTCAGATAAATAGGCATAGAGCGGGTAGCGCCACGTTCGAGGTTTAAAGTCACCAAACTGCCTTCTTCAATATGCGCATTTACCGCCGATTCAGGCAGCCAGGCAAAGCCCAGGTTTTTGCGAATAAGCTCAACGGAAGTCGTTAAATGACTGACTGTCCAACGCTGTTCAGAGCCCAACCAACCAATGTCAGAGCTTTTTTCGATACCTGAGTCTCGCAGTACTATTTGACGGCTGTTCTTTAAGTCTTCGAGAGTGACAGACGTTTTTGACGCAAGTGTGTGGTTGGTACCGCATACCGCAACAAAGGTCACGTCGCTAAGCGCCTCACTCAGTTCGTTATCAAGCATAAAGGGTGACAGCGATACCGTTGCTAAGCCTTTCCGCAACAACTCATCAGCACCCGTTAATATAGTTTCAATAACCTCTATGTGCACCAGCGGAAACTCTTCCGAGACTTTTTCTAACGCTTCGTACAGCACTTCTTTCGGGAAGGCTTCATCGACAGCAATGCTAAGCGTCGACTCCACTCCCTCTTTCAGATTCTGAGCGACATTTTCAAAGCGCTCAGCTTCCGACAGCAGATAATTAATACGGCGTAGTAAGAGCTTTCCGGCATGAGTTAACACTGTTTTGCGACCATCGACCTCAAACAAATTAACACCTAACTGCTCTTCCATTTTATTAACAGCATGATGAATGCTCGACTGGCTTTTGTGCACCTGCTGAGCCGCCTGCATAAAACCACCATGGTCCGCCACTGCTTTAAACATCCGCCATTGTTCGAGAGTCGATTTTGCCATTAATCCGTCTCTTGCTATATGTGTGAGCTAGGATGATATTATGCTTTGGGTGGGTTGGATAGACTTGCCAAACATTGATATTTATTCTTTAGGGCATCCAGCATAAACTTCAGCGTAAGTCTTGCCAAAGCAGCGAATAAAGCTATCAACGATACTTAAATTAGGCGGCCAAGGCACGTCGACAGGGTTTCCTTGTGCATCTCTGGGGTTAAATCCGGCGGGTTTTGGAACCATAGCCAGCTTTTCCCTGTAGGCTTTCAGTTTATTTAAATCGGACTCTAAAAACGCGATTGTTGCGTTAACGTAATGATTCCATCCGGAACCGTCTTTTTCAGCAGGTTTGGTTGCCTTCTCCATTAGCTCAATAGCGCGTTGATATTGCCCCGTTTCAGCGCGAAGTTGCCCTTCGTGCCATACCAATGTTCTCATGGCGCCTTCCGGGACTTTGTTCTTTGTGTAATAGAGGTGGATAAGATCAGCCGCTGGCTTCAGGCATTCGCCATTTTTAACTAATGAGGGCCAACCTTCGTCATAGTTTTGATCAAACGCTCTAGGGCTTAGTTCCAGCATTTTTTCTTTGTCATAACTGCACTCGGGCTCTATTGGTGCGGCATTAGCAACACCCAGAGAGAGCAGAGTAAGAGCTAAGAAGCAACTGAAGAGAAAAGTGTTGTGTGTCATTATTTCTTTTATAGTAGAACGCATAATTTAATTTCCCTATCTAAAGGCGCTGACTATGTCTGCTTTGTTAGTTACTAAAACACTCGGACTGTTTTTTATAACCGCTATTGCTGAAATTGTAGGCTGCTACTTACCTTACCTGTGGTTGAAAAAAGATGGAAGTACATGGTTATTGATACCTGCGGCAATTAGTTTGGCTCTGTTTGCCTGGTTACTTACCTTACACCCAGCGGAAAGTGGCCGAGTTTATGCTGCTTATGGTGGGGTGTATGTCGTAACTGCGTTGCTTTGGTTAAAAGCCGTGGAAGGGGCGTCGCTGTCTATGTACGATGCTGTGGGTGCTGCTTTTACTTTAACCGGTATGGCGATTATAGCTGCAGGATGGAATCATTAGTATGCCAATATTGACTGGGTGATTAAGCCTATGAGTAAAACAATGGAGAGGCTAGTGACTGTTCCTAGAAGGACGTATTCATGTTTGCTCTCGTCTTTAAATCGCAGAATTGATTTTGCGGCAATAACGAACCCAATAGCGGTAAATTGGTTCATCAAAATAAGCGTTAAAATAATAAATCTCTCTAAAATTCCAATTAAGGAACCTGCTTTGTCCAGCGATTCTTCGCTGCCCTGACTATAGCTGTCGGTATTATTTGATAAACGCCAAGGCTTAAGTACGAACTGAATAACAATAGAAGTTGGTTTTAAAATCAGCAGGTAAGAAAGTGTGATTGCGACAAACTCCAACGTGATCGCGTGTCGTAGTGTGTCGACATTGATAAAGGCAAAGTAGCCGAACAGGTATGCCCAGACACTGAGAATGACAATGAAATGTAGCAACTGATCGACGTTAAAGCAGAGTAGCGAACCTTTGCATTTAGGCAAGTGTGACTTAATGAGGTCAATCACGAAGTGAGTGCCGCCGATCACTAAACTTGCCCAGATCAGAGTGAACTCAAAGCTTGAGGTAAATAACAAAACGATAAGAGCAAGAAGGGTGTGAGAGGCTGCGTGCCGCAGGTTTGCCAGTATTGAGGTTTTAGCCCCTTGAGAAGACTTACTTTTTATACTGCGGCTGGTTTGCAAATAAAAGTCACCGACAACATGAGCCAAAATTAACAGGGCCAGTATGACAAAATGATCAATCATGATTGAGCTCCTCATGAACCAGTGTTTCAAAATATTGAATTGAGTCAGCAACGAGCAAGTATTCACTGCTATTAAGGATTTTTGTGGTATTAGCGCGACTTTTTCCCAACTTATTTGCAAGCTCGGCGTGTGTCTGTGAGTCATCTAGTAAATATAAATAGAGCGCTTCAGCTTGCATGGGTGTCAAGGAACTGAGATGAGTGTCGAGTAACTTCACAACAATAGGAATATGGCGATTCAGTAGCTTGTTTTCGGAGCTGAAAACGAGGCGGTGTGACTTCATTTCATCTAGGTGTTTGCCTGATAAGATAAAGGCTTGCCCGGTAGAGGTTTTCACATCCTCTCTAAGATCTTTTACGTTACCGATGGCGATACTCTGACGCACGTCGATTTTATAATTATTAGATTTGAGCCTAAGACGAATCAGTATGGCTGCTTTTAACGCTTCCCAGGGGCAAAAGAAGGTGATTTGAAAAGAGTCCCCCCTGTAGATGTCGAAAGTAGCTTTGTTGCTTGCTTCAAAGGTCGTCAGCTCGTTCTTAAGCTGTTTTAGTAGCTCATCATAATGCGCTGAACTCAAACTTCGTGAGTCAACGATATCGCCTGTGATAACTGCTATAACATGCTTTTTCATATGATTGCCCAAATAACTCAGAAAAGTAACTGATTATAGTTACATTTAAGAATGTAACCGTTTTCAGTTACTTTTTCAAATGTAACTGAATTTAGTTACATTAAAGCGGTTTTTTGGATGGTGCGGCAGTCTTTGGGGGAAGAAAGCCCCCTGACTCTTTCAGAGGGCTTAAAACCTAAGGCTAGCGCATCGTGACAAACTCTTCCGCGCTAGTAGGGTGCAGAGCTACAGTAGAATCTAAATCAGCTTTCGTAGCCCCCATTTTCAGCGCGGTTGCGAAGCCTTGTAAAATTTCATCCATGCCTTCGCCAATGCCGTGAATGCCAACTACCTTTTCCTCTTTACTGTGGCAAACTAGCTTAAAGTAGCTGAGGGCGCGGTGTGGGGTGACAGCGTTGTACATAGCCGCGAACGAAGACTTATAAACGGTAATGTTCTCTTCACCGAACTTCAGTTTTGCGTCTTCTTCGCTCAAACCAACAGTGCCAATGGTTAGGTGGCTGAACACAACGGTAGGAATATTTTCGTAGTCCATATGCGCGTTTGGTATGTTGTTAAATAGGCGCTCTGCTAATTGACGGCCTGCCTTAATCGCAACCGGTGTTAGCGCTGCTGCGCCGGTGTTATCACCGACCGCATAAATGCCCTGTACGTTGGTGTTCTGGAATTTATCGACCTGAATGAAGCCGTCTTTGTCGAGCTCGACACCAGTGCATTCCAAGTTAATGTTGTCGGTGGACGGCACGCGACCAATGGCCCATACCAGGCAATCCACGCCTTCCATTGTTTTGCCGTTTTCAAAGTGCAACGTTAGGGTACCGTCATCTTGTTTAGCTACTTCACGTACTGTTGTTTCGGTATGAAGTTCAGGGCCGTCCTGCTTCATGCGCTCCAGCAAGCCGTCGGTAATGTCTTTATCGAAGGTGCGCAGAGGTCTATCTCGACGTATCAGTAAGTGTGTGTCTGTTCCTAGCGCGTGGAAAACACCTGCAATTTCAACGGCAATATAGCCAGCACCCACAACGGCGGCTTTTTTAGGTTGTTCCGTTAGTGCGAAAAAGCCATCAGAGTCGATACCATGCTCTGCACCTGGAATTTCAGGAATCATCGGGCGGCCACCGGTAGCTATGGTAATATGGTCAGCGGTAATTTTCTCACCGTTAACTTCAACCGTTTGGTGGTCAACGAATTTGGCGAAGCCTTCAATGAACTCAACGCCATTGCTCTGGAAACCACGATGGTAGCCTCCGTGAATGCGCTCAATGTAGGCTTCACGGTTTTTCACCATAGTCGCCCAGTCGAAGCCTTTCTGCTCCAGATTAAAACCATACGAAGGTGAGTATTTAACGGCTTCGGCAATATGAGCGCCATACCACATGACTTTCTTAGGTACACAACCCACGTTTACGCAGGTACCGCCAACGAATTTTGCTTCAATAACGGCGGCTTTTGCACCACGAATGGCGGCACGGTTGGCTGAGGCAATACCGCCACTGCCGGCACCTATCGCCAGATAGTCATAATGTCTACTCATACTGCTTAACTCCTGTGCTTAATTCAAAAACTGCGCATATCTTGAATAAAAACCCCGTATCTTGCAAATAAAGACACGGGGTTTCACGTTTTTTATACCGATAGCGGTAATCGAAAGATCAGTTTATAACGCTGCTCTTAACGACCACCTGCTGGTAAATGCTCTTTGATGAACTCGGTCATCATGGTGCGCAGGTGCAAAGTGGTGCCTTCACCCTCGTAAATACCGTGCGAGCGGTTCGGATAAGCGAAAAACTCAAATTGCTTACCGTGTTTAATCAGTTCGTTAACTAAGCGCTCACTGCCCTGGAAGTGGACGTTGTCGTCGCCTGTGCCATGCACTAACAATAAGTCACCTTCCAGATTCTCGGCGTGTGTAATTGCCGAGGTCTCTTTGTAGCGCTCTGCTGATTCCGGCAATAACCCGGAGTAACGCTCCTGATAAATGGTGTCGTACAAGGTTAAGTCAGGTACTGGTGCCAGCGCCATACCCATGTGGTAGGCGTCTGGGTAGCGGAAGAGTGCATTAAGCGTTTGTGATCCACCGCCACTGTGCCCCCAAATACCAACACGGCTTTCATCAATAAAGTCCCAGCGTTCCAGCATCTGTTGCAGTGCGTCATACTGGTCTCGTACGGTAACAACGCCCAGGTTTTTGTAGATAGAACGGCGCCAGTCAAAGCCGCGTGGTGACTTAGTGCCACGGTTATCAATGGAGGCAACAATATAGCCCTGCTGCGTCAGCATGGTGTGCCACAAATACAACGAACCACCCCATTTATTGGCCACAGTCTGCCCCCAGGGTTCGCCGTAGACGTAGAATAAAATAGGATATTCTTTGCTCGGGTCAAAGTCGGTTGGCTTCATGATGTAGCCATCCAGTTCAAGGCCGTCGCGCGCTTCCACACGGAAAAACTCAACTGGCTGTTTCTCGACGTTTTCGACCGCTTTCTGGGCGTCAGTGTTATCGACGACCGTACGAATAACCTTATGGTCCGGCAGAGAAATCATCTTGGTTACAGGCACCTGATTCACAGAGTGAAAGGTATGCTCTGCGTATTTGGCATCTTGCGAAATACTGTAGCTGTGGGTACCGTCCATGTCCGGCGTCAGACGTTCTAAGCGACCACTGCCGTCTAAGCTGGCGCGGAACAAATAACGCTCTAACGGCGTTTCAGGTGACGCAATAAAATATACCCAGCCGTCTTCTTCGTTGACACGCAAAACATTGACAACGTCCCAGTTACCGCGGGTAATAGCGCTAATTCGACCACTGTCACGGTACACACGATAAATATGGCGATAACCACTGCGTTCGCTTAGCCAGGTAAATTCTTGTCCGTCATTCAAAAAGTGAATGTCATCGACGTACTCGGCCCAAGAGTCTGTGCTCTCACGCAGCAGTTCCTGTGCGTTGCCGGAATCTATGTCGGTAATGAAAGCACGGTTAATGTGCTGCTTTCGAGTAAGTTGCTGAATGAGCAGTTGCTCACTATTACCGGCCCATTGCATGCGTACCAAGTAGTGTTGGCGCGGGTCGCCGGGAATATCCATCCACTGTGTTTTGCCGCCACTCGCCGGCATGACACCAATACGCATAGCGGCGTTAGTTTCACCGACTTTCGGGTAAGGAAACTCTTTAAGCGTAGGGTACAGCTCGTCGGTGTTATTGATCATGGTAAACACCGGCGTGCCTTCGGTATCGAGCTGCCAGTAGGCAATGTGTTGCCCGTCCGGGCTCCAGCGGAAACCGTCACGCAGGAAGAATTCTTCCTCATTCACCCAGTCGAAAGTACCGTTGACGATGGTGTCGCTACCGTCGTTGGTCAGCTTGCTAATGCGGAAGTTGTTTAAGTCCTGCACGTAAATGTTGTTCTGCATAACGTAGGCGACCTTGGTGCCCTGCGGGTTAAACTTGGCAAACTGCAGTGTCGACTCGGGGGCGTTGCCGCCAAGTTTCTTCAGTTCATTATTGCTGCGGTTTAAGACCCAATAGTCGCCTAGCGTATGGGTGCGCCATGAGCGTTTTGTATTGGTAAAAATTAATACTTTGTTGCCATCGTCAGACCAGACGTAGTCAGCAATGTGTAATGCTTTGTCTTCGCCGTTTGGGGTCAATTGCTCAGCGCTGACTAACACAGTACGTTCATTCGTTTCCGGATGGTAACGGACAATATCTCGGCCATTGGCAGACTCGGATTCTTCCAACGTTGTATAACCTGAACCGTCTTCCAGCCAGCGTGTCGGTGCGGGGCGTTCAACGTTAAAGGTGTCGCTGGCAAAGATTTTTTCAGGTGTTAACTGATGACTACCGGCAACGTCTGTTTGCGCAGTGTCGTCGGATGCTTGTTCGCTGTCGAAGCTACTACAAGCACTTAGCGCCATAAAAGCCGCCGCGCCAGCGACTAGGCGTAATGTTCGAAAAGAGGTGTCAGACATGACATTTACCTTTATTCTGAATAATTAACAACGGAATAATACCGTAAATACGATAAGAAACCACGGGACTCGCTTGAAGACTAGCCTAAAGCCCCAATATCCACTGTAAGCATTTTGAAAAAATTGAGGTAATAATGAGCCAGAACCCCTTACTTGAACAGGGTCAGCTTCCTGACTTTGAAAGCATTAAGCCAGAGCATGTAAAACCTGCGGTAGAACAATGTATTAATGATGCGCGACAAACTATTGATGACGTGCTGGCGAGAGGAGATTTCAGCTGGAACGGCTTAATTGAGCCTTTAACCGACGCTGATGAAAAGTTAGAGCACGTGTGGGCACCGGTGTCGCATTTAAATTCGGTTGTCAGCACGCCTGAGTTGCGTGAAGCCCATGACAGCTGCCTGCCGTTGCTGTCTGACTATGCAACTTATGTTGGTCAGCACAAAGGCTTGTTTGATGCCTACGAAACGCTGCGTAACAGTGACGAATTTGCCGAGCTGACCGAAGCTCAGCAGAAGCTCATTAACGATACCTTGCGTGATTTTCGTTTGTCGGGTGTCGATTTACCTGCGGACAAAAAGAAACGCTACGCTGAAATTTCGTCTCGCCTATCTGATTTGTCGTCGACGTTCAGCAACAATTTGCTGGATGCGACTCACGCCTGGACGTGTTTAATTACGGACGAAAGTCGCTTAGCCGGGTTGCCCGACAGCATTAAAGAAGCGGCGAAAGAAACAGCCGAGGATCAGGAAAAAGAAGGCTGGCTATTTACCCTGGATATCCCCAGTTACCTGCCAGTGATGCTGTATGCCGAAGACCGTGAGCTTCGCAAGGACATGTACCAGGCCTTTGTGACCCGAGCGTCAGAAACCGGCCCTAACGGTGGTAAGTTTGATAACTCGGCAGTGATGGATGAGACCCTGGCTTTGCGTCATGAAATGGCCAAGTTGCTTGGTTTTAATGACTATGCCGAAATGTCGTTAGCAACGAAAATGGCGGAGTCACCCGAGCAAGTGCTGGGCTTTGTGAAGGACTTAGCTGACAAGTCGATGTCGCAGGCAAAAGAAGAATACGCTGAGGTGGAAGCCTTTGCCAAAGAGCAAGGCGTTGAGAAAATGGAGGCCTGGGACGTGCCGTATTTCAGTGAGCAACTGAAACAACAGCGTTATTCCATTTCCGATGAGTTACTGCGCCCGTACTTCCCGGAACAACAAGTGCTAAATGGCTTGTTTGAAGTGGTTAAGCGCTTGTTTGGCATGACGGTTAGCGAGCAGAAAGACGTGAAAACCTGGCATGAGAATGTCCGCTTTTTCCGCATTCATGACGCCGATGGTCACTTGCGTGGCAGCTTTTATTTAGACTTGTATGCCCGCCAGGGTAAACGCGGCGGCGCCTGGATGGCAGACTTTGTTGGGCGTCGGGTTCATGCCGACGGTGAGCTACAAAACCCGGTGGCGTTTTTAACCTGTAACTTCAGCAAACCAGTGGGTGGTAAGCCTGCGCTCTTTACTCATGACGAAGTACTGACGTTATTCCATGAGTTTGGCCATGGTCTGCACCATATGCTGACACAGGTCGATACGGCTGGGCTTTCCGGCATTAATGGCGTTGAATGGGATGCCGTAGAGCTGCCAAGTCAGTTTTTAGAAAACTGGTGTTGGGAGCCGGAGGCACTGGCACTTATTTCTGGCCATTACGAAACCGGAGAACCATTACCGCAGGAACTGCTGGATAAAATGCTGGCGGCACGTAACTACCAGTCGGCTATGCAAATGATGCGTCAGCTAGAGTTTTCGCTGTTTGATATGCGTATTCATCACGAGTTTGATGAAAGCAAAGGCGCGCGTATCAGCGAAATTTTGAGTGAAGTTCGCGAGCAGACCTCAGTACGTATTCCGCCAGAGTACAATCGGTTCCAGCACAGCTTTGGTCATATCTTTGCCGGTGGTTATGCGGCGGGTTACTACAGCTACAAATGGGCGGAAGTATTGTCGTCAGATGCATTCGCACGCTTTGAAGAAGAAGGCATTTTCAGTGCCGCAACCGGACGTGACTTCCTGCAAGTTATTCTGGAGCGCGGCGGCAGTCGTAAAGCTGCTGACTTATTTCAGGAGTTCCGTGGTCGCGAACCTAGCGTGGAACCGTTACTACGTCATAGTGGCATCAAGGCTGCATAGCACTGGGCGCTGAGGCTATAAGCACCCGTAGCCTGACGTTATTTACGTCAGGTGCGGTATGGTCACTTGCGCCAATGCTCAATAATTGAGACTTTCTTTAAAGCCCATAGATCTCACCTGATGCAATAGCATCATATATGGTCCCCTCCCGTTTTTGCAACGTGAGCCTGTGGTAAATGTCGGGGCGCTCGCATATATACGGCCTGTTTATGGTGCGCTTTGCGCACCTGGCCTGGATGAACTCCGC